>LUMI01001528.1_pt1 | contig 12514 bp, 9 predicted proteins | sample 729681 | NCBI WGS metagenome assembly LUMI01 (sample SAMN03860267, study PRJNA289734) | marine metagenome | biome: seawater column; feature: ocean; material: water; isolation source: Red Sea water column Station 34 - depth 10m | place: Saudi Arabia: Red Sea | collected 2011-10-15 | depth 10 m
CTTTTAGTTCATTGTTCCATACAAGATTTATTTTTCCTTCGTTAGCTTTTTCAAAGATTCTGTCTTGAAGAATTTTTTCTGCTCTCAAGGAATCTCTTCTGTGGATGAGATGCACCTTTTTACATAAATTAGTTAAATACAAAGCTTCCTCTGCAGCAGTATTTCCTCCACCTACAACTGCAACTTCCTCATCCTTATAAAAAAACCCATCGCATGTGGCGCATGCACTTACACCTTTTCCTAAATACTTTTCTTCCGAAGAAAGACCTAAATACTTGGCTGATGCTCCGGTACTGATAATTAAGGATTTACATGAATATTTATTCATACCTTCTAAAGTTTTAATTTCTCCACTCAAATCTACTTTTTCGATTTGGTCATTAACAATGTTGACCCCGTATTTCTCAGCATGATTTTGCATTCTAATCATCAAGTCAGGACCTTGAAGATCTTCATAGTCTCCGGGCCAATTTTCTACATCAGTAGTCGTAGTAAGCTGTCCTCCAACCTCAAATCCTGTTATGAGAGTTGGATTCAAGCCAGCACGAGCAGCATAAATACTTGCACTGTAACCTGCAGGTCCCGAACCTAATATTATTAATTTCTCAGTGTTATCCATAATGATTTTCTATCTTTAAAAATGTTAAAATACTTAAAAACTAGTGAACAAACGCAAATCAAAAAAAAGATCTTTTAACGGATTCAATTCTATATCTTTAAGCCCATCAATAAAAACTTACTTAATTGATGCTTTTATACTTTTTTTACTTTTAGTAGCTATTATAAGCACAATCGCACTGGCTTCTTTTACTAGAGAAGATGCTGCCTGGACAACTCAAAATATAGTTGGAGAAACTTCTTATCAAAATGCAATAGGATTGATAGGTGCGTGGATAAGCGATCTTCTCTATTCTTTTTTTGGTGTTGTAGCATGGATAGTTCCTTCATTATTTTATTTAGTTGCCTTTGCCTATTTATTTAATAAAGAAACTAAAGAGGTAGTAACGCAATCTTCATGGGTGAGATTCTTTGTGGCGATGCCTTTTGGTTTGGTGTTAATAGCTATTTCATCGAGCGCTCTTGTAGCAATTCATTTCAACTTCGGAGGAAATTATTTTCCTCAAGGCTCTGAAGGAATTTTAGGAAAAATCATCTCATCTCCATTAATTTTGTACTTAAATAAAGTTGGTGCATCTATCTTTGTATTATTTTTATTTCTTTTAGGCATAACAGCTTTTTTCAAAATAAATTGGAAAAATTTTGTTTCAAATTTTTTAGACTTTATCGTTAATTCATCCTTTTACATCAAACAATCATCACTGTCTTTAAGAGAAAACCTTCAAGTTTTTTTAGAAAAAAGAAAAGAAAAAAATAGTAGACAAAAATTTCTTGATGAACACAAAGCTAAGATTAAGGAAATGCCAGAACCTAAAATTGTTGAATCAGAGAAAAAAGTCGAAGAGGGAAAAAAGGTTCATAAAGAAAAACAACAAGAATTGTTTAAAGATCCTGCTCCAGGCGATATGCCTAAGATTGGATTACTTGATGAAAAAGAAACATTAGGAAAAGAAATATCTTCAAAAGAGAAATATGAGCTTGAAATCTTAAAGGAAGCTTTAATTACCAAGCTGGCAGAATTCAAAATTACTGGCCCTGAGGGTGAATATGCAGTTGTCAAAGAGACTATGCGAGGGCCGGTTGTGACAAGGTTTGAAGTTGAATTACCAAAAGGCATAAAGGTTTCACAAGTATCAAACTTAAATAAAGATTTAGCTAGATCTTTAGGCGTTGGAAGCATCAGAATTGTTGAAGTTATAGAAGGTAGGGAAACCATTGGTATAGAGGTTCCTAATTCGGAGAGAGAAAATGTTCTGCTTAGTGAGATAATTGCTTCAAAATTATTTGAGGATGCAAAAAGTTCTGTTTCTTTGGCCTTTGGTAAAAATATCGAAGGTGTTCCGGTAGTTGAAGATCTTGCCGGACTTCCACACATGTTGGTAGCCGGTCCTAAAATGCTAGAACTTTCTGTTTATGAGGATTTACCTCATTTACTCTGTCCAGTTATAACCGATATGTCTGAAGCAGCCAATGGCCTTAGATGGTGCGTAAATGAAATGGAAAAAAGATACAGACTAATGGCATCACTTTCCGTTAGAAATCTTAACGGTCTTAATTCTAAAATAAGAAAAGCTAGAGAAGATGGAGAACCTTTAACGGATCCTCTTTGGAAGAGAAATCCAGAAAAAGAAGATGACAATCCGCCTGAATTAGAGGAATTACCTTTAATAGTTATCGCTGTAGATGAATTAGCTGATCTTATGATGGTTGTTGGTAAAAAAGTAGAACACCTGATAGCGCGTCTTGCACAGAAAGCTAGAGCGGCCGGGATTCATATGCTTTTGGCTACGCAAAGACCTTCTGTTGATGTAATTACCGGTTTAATTAAGGCAAACATCTCTGCAAGGATGGCTTTCAATGTTGCCTCTTCAATGGATTCAAGGGTTGTATTAGATCAAGTAGGTGCAGAGCAGCTGCTTGGAAAAGGAGATATGCTTTATATAGGTTCAGGCACCTCAATTCCTTTAAGAGTCCATGGTGCTTATGTTGGCGAGGAAGAAATCATTAGAGTGGTTGAGGATTGGAAAAATAGACAGTCAGTTAGTTATTTAGAAGAGGTTACTAAAGCACCAGAATCATCTGAAGGTCCAAACGGCGAGTCAGATGAAGAGAAAGATGAATTTTACGATCAGGCAGTTGCATTTGTAATAGATTCTAGAAGAGCATCTATATCAGCTGTGCAAAGAAAATTTAGAATTGGATACAACAGAGCAGCAAGATTAATTGAAACTATGGAAAGCGCAGGTATTGTCAGTGAAATGAACTCTAACGGAAATAGAGAAGTCCTATCTCAAAAAGTTGAACTTGATTAAACCATCTATCTTTTTATTTTTAATTTTAAATTCATTAAATTTAATATCCTGTGATGTTTCAAAAATAGAAAAATTTTTGGATGAAAATGTAAGATTCCAAGTATCTTATGAACAAAACTTTAGTGATTCCTCTGATTCCATAGAAGGCAATATTTACAGAGATTATGACAACATAAAGGTTTTTTCTTTATCCCCAAGAGAAGAATTACTAATCAATGGTAAACAGATCTTTAGGCACGATCTTGAAATGGATCAATTAATAATTCAAGCATCCAATGAATCTATCAATCAATCACCAGCCTTTTTATTATTTAACAAGCCAAATGCAATTTGTGATTTTTTTTCTGCAACCAATTGTACTGATCAATCTTGTAAATATTCTGACCCGTTAGATAATTTTTATTTAAAAAAAATTGAGATTGATTTTGTAAATCAAAAAATTAAAAAAATTGTTTACGAAGATATATTTGAAAGGATATCAACGATAATTTTATTTAAATACGAACAACTGGATAAAAAGGTATCATTTGAACCAGTAGTTTCAGATAAAACAGAAAGAATATTCCTAAATTAAAGATGTTAGATAAAAAGCTATTAAATAAATCCCCGGAATTAGTTAAAAAAAATTTATCTTCCAGAGGTTACGTTCTCAATATTGATCAATGGAAAAAACTTGAAGAAGAAAGAAAAATTGCTCAAGTTAACTTAGAAACCAACCAAGAGAACTTAAATAAATTATCAAAAGAAATTTCTAAGTCTAAGGATGATGCTAACTTAAAAGATCAGGCTTCATCCTTATCAACACTCGTAAAGCAAGATAAGGAAATACTTCAATCTATTCAAGATAATATTGACGAGTTTCTTCTGGATATACCTAACATTTTAGATGAGTCTGTTCCAATTGGAGAGGATGAAACTTCAAATCAAATTATTGAAGAAACAGGCGATGTACCTAATTTCTCTTTTGAGCCAAAACCTCATTCTTTTTTTATAGAAAAAAATGATCAGGGTAGGGGAGTAAAAATTGCCAAAAGTCGTTTTACAGTTCTAAGCGGAGAACTTGCAAAATTACATAGAGTTATCGGGCAGTTTATGATCGATACACATACTAACCTTCATGGGTATGAGGAATTATATGTCCCTTATATCGTAAATAAGACTTCATTGATTGGCACAGGACAACTTCCTAAATTTGAAGAAGATTTATTTAAACTTACTGAAAGTTCCGATCTTTATTTAGCACCAACAGCAGAAGTGCCAGTGACTAATCTCCACAGAGATGAAAAACTAAATTCAGAGAAATTACCAATTAAATATGTGTGTCATTCGCCATGTTTTCGAAGTGAGGCAGGCAGTTATGGCAAAGATACCAAAGGTTTAATCAGACAACATCAATTTGATAAAGTTGAGCTCGTGAAGATTTGTCACCCAGACAATTCAGAAGATGAACATGAAAAATTAATTGAGGATGCAAGTAAAATTCTAGAATTACTTGAGTTGCCGTTCAGGAAAGTGATCCTGTCCTCTGGAGATACGGGTTTTTCTGCTTCCAAAACTGTTGACCTTGAAGTTTGGTTTCCAAGTCAAAATACCTATAGAGAAATTTCTTCCTGCTCTAACTTTACTGATTTTCAATCAAGAAGAGCTAATTTGAAGTTTAAATCCGATAAAGGTAATGAATATTGTCATACACTAAATGGATCTGGCCTTGCTATAGGCAGGACCCTAGCTGCGATACTTGAAAATTATCAAACAGAAGACGAAAATTTCATATATCCGGAAGTTCTAAAAAAGTATATTTAATATAAATAAAAAATTGAACCAATAAATTTTCTAGGTTGTAACATAGTTAAGTTAATTTTAAATTAAGATTCTTCATTAAATAAAGGAGCGAATAAACATGATCCCCAATAATATTTTAAAATTAGTGGCAGTTGCTTTTTTAAGTAGTGTTCTCTTTTCTGTAGAAACAACCTCAGATTTCAAAGGTAAGGTTACAGATAACTTTGGGAACGCACTTAGCGACGCTGAAATTACCATTACAAATACTTCAACGAATAGATCTAGTTCTACTTCTGCGAATGAATCTGGTAACTTTGTTCTTTCAAATCTTCCGGTAGGAGGACCTTATACAGTTTTAGTTAGATCCTCGGCAGGATCTCAAAGATACACGGACGTATACCTCAATTTAGGTCAAACTCTGTCTTTGAATGTAGTGCTAACTGATTTTGAACAATTAGTTGTTCCCGGAGATCAAATTCTCGGTTCACAAGTAGCTTTAGGTCCAAGTAAAGTTTTTGATACTGCTGATCTTGATGCAGCTGTTGCTTACAACAGAGATATTAAAGAAGTGTTAGCTGAAGATCCAAGACTCTACGTAGATGTTACTTCATCAGAAGCCTACAGCGGTCTTCAATGTAATGGGCAGAACCCTCGATACAATTCTTTCTCTTTAGATGGAATTGCAATGAACGATGGTTTTGGTCTTAACAGTAACGGTTACCCAACAAACAGGTTACCTTTCTCATATGATTCGATTCAACAGGTATCTGCTGAATTCGCACCTTTTGACGTTAAATACGGTGGTTTCTCTGCTTGTGTAGTTAACGCGGTTACCAAATCAGGTACGAACGAAGTAACAGGTAGTGCTTATTATGAATATACTGATGATGGGCTGCTTGGTACTGAAATTGAAGGGGTTTCACCGTTAGTGGTCCATTAGTAAGAGATAAAGCTTTCTTCTTTATTTCTGCTGAAAGATATGATGATGTCGATGTTGATCCATTCGGTCCTTTAGGATCCGGAGCTCCTTCAGAATTAGGTTTCCTAAGAGCCTCCGATTACAACAGAATTATTGATATTGCTAAAAATAAATATGGCTTTGACCCGGGCGGAATTGGCGGAGCATTAGATAGTTACGATAACAAGTTCCTTGCTAGATTTGATGTAGAGGCTGATGATAACAATTCTTTATCCATAACTTTCAATTACAACGATGGTTTCAATAATCAGGCTTCTGATTCATCTCCAAGTGAGTTTGAATTTAATAAGCACTTCTATGAAAGAGGTCACGAAATGATGGCCTTGAACTTAGAGCTTTTCTCTCAACTTACAGACAGCCTAGATAGTAAGTTAAGAGTTGGTTACAGAGATGTTGATAATAGACAGATCGGTATTGGAGGTCCTTTTGGAGACTTTCAAATAGATGTTGTAAATCCTGATAATAACGAAGAAGGTACTGTTTACCTTGGAGGAACTGACGACTCCAGACAGGCCAATAAAATGGATTACTCTACAACTGTTGTCCAATACTCATTGAACCAATTGGTTAATAATCATTTGATTACTTACGGTGTTGAAGTTGAAAATACAGATATATTTAATTTATTCATGCAACACTCACTCAATGGTGAGTGGGATTTCTACGGCGGCATAGATGATTTTGATAACGGCCTTGCAAGAGTTTATTTTGGAAATACACCATCTCTTGACGAATCCAAAGCAGCAGCTGATTGGGGCTACGGACTAACTACTCTATTCATTCAAGATGAAATTCAAGCTTCTGATAATGTTGAAGTAGTGGTTGGTCTAAGGTATGACACTTACTCAGTTAGTGGACAACCTGCTGAAAATGCTACCTTCAAAGCAGCTCATGGATATTCAAACACGATTACTCACGATGGTGCTGATGCATTAATGTTTAGATTAGGTTTTAACTGGGATATTGATGGCGATTCTCAATTATACGGTGGTTACGGAGGTTTCTCTGGAGGTAATCCAAACGTTTGGTATTCAAATATGTTTTCAAATGATGGTGTTACTGCGATCCAAACTAATGCGAGAAACTTAGAAATCTTTGATATACCAATGTGTAACAGTGATACTGGCGCTCCTTCGGATGCTGGTCCAGGTTTTGCTGTGCCTTGTCAATTAGTAGAAAAAGTTCAAAGTGGAAGTGCTGATAGTGATACCAATACTACTGATGCTAATTTTGAAGTACCAATTGTTCATAAAGTTGCTTTAGGATTTAATTCTAGCTTTGGAGTAGAAGACTTACTTTTCAATGCAGATATTATCTACACTGAAGTTGAAAACCCTGCCATTATCAGAGATGTAAACATTCACATGTTTCGGTCCTTTTGATTTTCAATTAACTAATTCACAGCTTAAACCTGAGGGATTAACTTATTCAGCTTCTCTGAGCAAACTTTGGAGAGAGCACGATGTAAGAATAGCTATTGGTTATGCGAACACTTCCATGGAAGATGTCAGTCCAATGACTTCAAGTGTCGCGTATTCAAACTACACAGGAGTTGCGGTAACAGATAGAAACAATCCTGCTTTAGGTAATTCTAATCACACAATTCCTGAGAGAGTTACTGCATCTTTGAGATATTCACCGGTAACTATTGAGGGTGGTTATAGATTAAAAGTTTCTTTATTCTTAAATCACTTCCAAAGCAGATCTTATTCATATGTTTACGATGGAGAAGTGCACGGACAAGGAGAAGTGCACGGACAAACTCCAGCTTTCACAGATCAAAGCTTGTTATATGTTCCGGTTAATGCAGCTGATCCAAACGTTGTATTCGATGGAATAGATCCTGCAGCTTTCTTTGCATTAACTGATGCCGCTGGATGTCCAAGAGGTCAATACTGCCCTAGAAACTCAATTGATGGTTCTTGGAACACCATGGTTAACATGAAGGTTGCTCAAGAATTCCCTGGTTTTGTAGCTGGTCATGAAGCTGAGCTATACATGGTCATCAGAAATCTAGGAAACTTATTGGACTCTAAATATGGTGTATTCAGAGAACCAGGCTTCCCTCTAATGCAGAGAGTTGCGAGGATGAGTGAAATTGATGATGATGGCAGATATGTTTATGACAGACTATATTCTCCAAGAGGTTCAAGTATTTCTCCTCGAGGAAGTGTATACGAAGTCAAGTTTGGTTTTTACTACAGATTCTAAGAGAAAAAACTACAAAAACGCCGCTTTTGCGGCGTTTTTTGTTTTAAGAAGACTTGAAAATTTAAGACAGGCATTGTTTTGTTGAACAGAGACATAAGAAAAATAATTAGCTACGTCACCTGAGTATTGGATATCTTCCGTTTCCATATAGCAGCCAACAAAAGCTCCCAAAAAAGTATCTCCAGCTCCATTTAATGATGTTACTTCTGCGGGTATGGCCTCGGATACATATTCAATACCTTTATGAAGAATCAGTGAACCTGAACTGCCTTTGGTAACAATATATAACTTATTATTTTTTTTAGATGCAGAAATCAGACTGGTATTCATGGCTTGTTCTAGATATTTCATCTCATCTTCATTCCCAGCAATAATTTTTATTTGGTCAGAATATTTTTTAATAAAATCCATGTGTTTTTTCATGACGCTTATATCTGAAAGGCTCAAAATCAAACGTTTACTTGATGATAAAAGAAAACTGATTGTTTTTTTGTTGATAATTGAATTAAGAGAATAAAGGTCTGAAAAAATATAATCAAAATGCTCCGTCTCAGTAAAATTAGCCAGAGTAAGTTGACTGCTTGCTCCAGGACAAGCTGCCATTGTTCTTTCTTTATCGGGAGTTAAAAATATTAAGCAGCAACCTGTATTTTGAGGATCAACATTTAAGAAGGTCTTTATCGGGTAAGTATTCATAATATCTATCAAAAATTTTGAATTATTATCTTTGCCAACTGAGCCCAAAAAAAGGTTATTTATTTCGAAGATAGATGAAGTAGCTGCGGTAGTAAAAATTGACCCACCAAGGTATTGATCAGTGATTTGAGACTTATATTTAGAAAGGTAAAAAGTTAATTCATCTGAATTAATTTCAATAGCTCTCCCTTTTTGAATCGGTATCTCAGATAGTTGCTTGTTTGATATAGATATTTCAATATCTACTAAAACATTTCCAACATTCAAGATTGAAACATTTTTGTTGCTATAATCTTCGGACATTATGATTTCAAATAAAGAAAGTATTCCTCATCTAGATTTTGACTTATTCAATAAGGATAAAACATCTCTCGCAAAAGATACCATAAATGCATTTCATGATTATGGTTTTTGTGTATTTTTTAATCATACTATTGATAAAGATTTAATCGCGAATTGTTTAGGTATGTATCAGGAGTTTTTTAATTACCCTGATAATGTAAAAGAGTCATTTATAGTTCCAGACATTGGAGGAGCTAGAGGTTTTACTAAATTCAAAACTGAAACGGCCAAAAATTATGATTCCCCAGATTTGAAGGAATTTTGGCATGTTGGGAGAGATAATTTAGATAACCCAAAAAATATATGGATCGACGACTTAAAAAACCATAAAAAACTTTCTTTAGATTTATACAATCAGTTTGATTCCTTAGGTCGAGATATTATGGAACTCATAGGAATTGGCTTAGGTTTAGAAAGTAATTTTTTTAATGAGATCATTGAAAACGGTAATAGTATTATGAGGGTAATCAATTACCCAAAAATTGAAAATTTTAATACTAATTCTTTAAGAGCTTCTCCTCATGAGGATATTAATTTCATAACTCTTCTAATAGGTGGGCATCAACCTGGACTTGAAGTGCTTAATGGAGATAAGTGGCTCAAAGCAGATTTCTCAAGGGATGAAATAGTAGTTAACGTAGGAGATATGTTGCAAAGATATACCAATAAATACCTTGTCTCAGCAACTCACAGAGTAACAAATGGAGAAGAGATGAATACTCAAAGAATATCTATCCCATTTTTTCTTCATCCAAGATCCGATTTTCTAATAAAACCTCTTGAATCTTTACTTGGCAGTCATAATCACTATCCAGATCCGATAACAGCTGATGATTACTTAAATCAAAGATTGGCTGAGATTAAATTGAAATAAAAATGATTATTCAATCACTTATAGGAATTGTTGCATTAATTTTAATTGCTATTCCGTTTAGTGAATCTATTCAAAAAATAAAAGTTAAATTCATAATTTATGCTTTATTAATTCAAACATCTTTAGCCTTTATCCTTCTGGAAATCCCTTTCATATCTTCTTTTTTTGATGTGATGAGTATGGCTGTAGAGTCTTTAAGATTATCAGCAATAGAGGGGAGTTCTTTTGTTTTTGGTTATCTGGGAGGAGGGGACGCACCATTTGAAGTTTCGAATAATCAAAATTTACCAATCTTCGCATTTACTTTCTTGCCAATGTTAATCTTCTTATCAGCTCTTTCTGCTTTGTTGTGGCACTGGAAAATATTACCTTTTCTGATAAAGCTTTTAGCAAAATTATTTGAGAAACCTTTAGATGCAAAAGGACCTATTGGCCTAGCTGCTACAGCTAATATATTTTTAGGACAATTAGAGGCTCCTCTATTGATTAAGCCTTATTTGAATAAAATGAATCAGAGGGATTTGCTTATTATCATGACTGTCGGAATGTCGACAATTGCAGGAAGTGTTATGGTTTTATACATTACCTGGTTAGATGATAAATTTACTGGCGTCATTAGCCATTTTTTAACTGCATCTATTTTATCCGTTCCCGCAGCAATTATGTTTTCGAATATATTGATACCTTCTGCACAAACTGAATTAAAAACAGCAAAAGAAGATTTGAAAATGTATGAGAGTTCAATGGATGCTATTAGCGTTGGCACAAAAGATGGATTAAATATGTTCCTATCTGTGATTGCCTCTCTTATAGTTTTTTTAAGCTTAGTAGCTTTGGCAGATTTTATTCTAGGTATCTTTCCAAACGTATATGGCGAGCCTATATCTCTTCAAAGGATAGCAGCTTTTATTTTTGCTCCTATTGCATGGTTAATGGGAATACCTTTTGCTGAAATTATTCCTGCTGGAAACCTTCTTGGTACAAAAACAATTTTTAACGAACTAATTGCTTTCAATGATTTGAGAGATTTAGATACAAATATATTAAGCGAAAGAAGTCAGTTAATTATGCTTTACGGAATCTGTGGTTTTGCAAATATATCTAGTGTTGGAATTCTTCTTGGAGGTCTTTCAGCAATTTGTCCAGACATTAGAGGCACGTTATTAAAAATTGCTTTCAGAGCACTTTTTGCTGCTACACTTGCCTCTTGCTTAACCGGAACAGTTGTCAGTCTTTTTATATAAATTATGGAAATCTTATTTGAGTATTTAATCTTCTTATTAAAAGCACTTACAGTAGCCGTAGCTATCGTTATACCGATTTTAATTGTTATTAGTTCCATAAAATCTAGTTCTGGTTCTTCTTCTGGAGGGTTGCGCGTTAAAAATCTTTCAACTAAATACGCTAATACTGCTGATGACTTAAAACTTTCAGTTTTATCAGCTAAAGAGAGAAAAGTTTTAGAAAAAAACATAAAAAAAGAAAATAAGAACAAAAAAAAGGAAAAGGTTTCTAGAAAACATATTTTTGTTTTAAATTTCAATGGTGACATTGAGGCATCTCAAGTCGAAGAGTTAAGAGAAGAAATCTCATCAATCCTTAATGCAGATACCAAATGCCAGGAAGTGGTATTGAACTTAGAAAGCGGAGGAGGGACAGTTATCGGATATGGACTTGCAGCTGCTCAATTGTCTCGTCTTAAAGATTCAAAAATTAAATTGACTGTTTGTATTGATAAGGTTGCTGCATCAGGCGGTTATATGATGGCATGCATCGCAGATAAAATAATTGCTTCACCATTCGCACTTATTGGTTCCATTGGAGTTATAGGGGCTGTTCCAAATTTTAATAAACTGCTTAAGAAAAATAATATTGATTACGAAATGCATACCGCCGGTGAATACAAAAGAACAATAACTATGTTTGGAGAAAATACAGACGAAGGTAGAGAAAAATTTAAAGATGACTTGGCAAATATTCATGAGCTATTTAAAAAACATGTCTCTAAATATCGTCCAACCTTGGATGTAAATAAAGTTGCTACCGGAGAAGTTTGGCAGGGTATTGAGGCTATTGATGTTGGTTTAGTTGATAAAATTCAGACTAGTGATTCTTACTTAATCGAGCAAAATAAGAAATTTGATATTTTTGAAGTTTCTTTCAAACCTAAAAAAAATATGCAGGATAGATTTTCTAGATTCTTAAGTTTTTCTATTACCAGGACTATTAATAAAATTTTTGAAAATTTTTCAAAACAAAAATTTATGTAATTAGAGAAAATTGTTTTTCTAATTCACTTAAAGCTTCCTTTAATTCCGAGTTGGTTTTCGACCTAGAAAATAGGTATTTATCTGGCCTTATTAACAAGTAGTTAGCATCCTTGAAATAATTTTTAAGTTTATTATCGTTGACTGAAAGAACTTTAATGTTCATTTTCTTTAAAATTTAGTTTATTTCTTTCGGTAATTTTTTTTTGGAAATCAATCCAAAATTCCATCCAAAATATTCATCGCTATCTTTTTTAGAACTATCTAAATTAAATCTACAAAATGGAGTTGCGATAAGTCCATCAGATGGATCACCATAATATCCTCTGCTTAAGTGCGGGAAAACTTCACCATACCCCTTACTAGAGGGTACATATTTTTCTCCCTTTTCTCTGTATGAATATTGCTCCATCATTTCGCCAATTAGTTTTGC
>LUMI01001596.1_pt1 | contig 12478 bp, 18 predicted proteins | sample 729681 | NCBI WGS metagenome assembly LUMI01 (sample SAMN03860267, study PRJNA289734) | marine metagenome | biome: seawater column; feature: ocean; material: water; isolation source: Red Sea water column Station 34 - depth 10m | place: Saudi Arabia: Red Sea | collected 2011-10-15 | depth 10 m
TTTTTTAGTAAAGAAGATCTTTCAAAAATAATTGTTCCAAATCCTTCAAGTGTTGTTGAAAAGGAAATTGGCACCCCTTCTGTAGCGGAAGCCTCTTGCTTAATAGCCGCAGGAAAAGAATCAAAATTATTAGAAGAAAAAAGAATTTTTAAAAATCAATCTGGGGCAGTAACTATCGCTGTAGCAGAATCAAAAAATCAATATAATCCAACCCATGGCGAAATACATATTATTGGAAGTGGTCCGGGTGATATCTCCTTCCTAACCAGTAATGCAAAAAAAGCACTTTCAAGATGCACTGTTTGGATCGGATACAAAATGTATTTAGATTTAATTAAGTCCTTAAAAAGGAGCGACCAAGTTTTAATTGAAAGTAAACTTACTGAAGAAAAAGAGAGATGCAGTAAAGCAATTAAACTAGCTGAGGAAGGAATAAAAGTGGCTTTAATTTCTTCAGGTGAATCTGGATTTTATGGAATGGCAGGTTTACTTTTAGAATTACTACAAAAAATCAAAAAAGAATATAGACCTTACTTTGAAGTACATCCAGGTATAAGTAGTGTTCAATTAGCGGCTGCGATTAGTGGAGCACCACTAATGAATGACTTTTGTTCAGTAAGCTTAAGCGATAAATTAACTCCATGGTCTTTAATAGAAAAAAGAATTGAAGGAGCTCTTGTGGGTGACTTTGTAATAGCTTTATTTAATCCTCAATCCATTGAAAGAAATTGGCAGCTAAAAAGTGTAATAGATATATGTTTACAATCTAGGCATGGTGATACTCCAGTTTTAATAGCTAGACAAGTAGGGAGAGAAAATCAAACCAAAAAATTTTTTACTTTAAACACCATTCCTTTTAAAGAGATTGATATGTTATCAATCATTATTATTGGCAATTCTCAAACAACCTTAGTTGACGAAATATTTCTCACTCCCAGAGGATATTTACAAAATTAAGTTTAGATAATCCATAATTTTATAAATAGAATGTTTTTCTTTGCTTTTTTTTTATAAGAATACTAATCTTTTATAATAATGATGTAAGAAAATTAATTGAAAAATATTGGTTTAATTTTGTTTGACATTGATGGGGTAATCCGCAGCGTAGAAAATAGTTACAGACTTTCATTAAAAAAAACAGTTTACAAATTTTCCGGATGGGAGCCAAGTTATATAGATATTGATAATGCAAAAAATGAAGGGATCTGGAATAATGACTGGGATTTAAGTTTAGAACTTATAAAAAGATGTATAAAAAAAGAGAACTTAAACCTTAAAATTCCTCCAAGAGAGGAAATAGTAAAATGTTTTGAAGAGTTTTACTTTGGTGGAGATCCAAATAAAGATAGTAAATATTGGTCTGGATACATAACAAATGAGGAGTTATTAGTTGATAAAAAGTTTTTTGATTTAATTCAAGGTAATGGAATAATCTGGGGTTTTGTTAGTGGTGCAGAGTCTGCTTCTGCAAAATTTGTTTTAGAAAAAAGACTTGGACTAAAATCACCACCATTAATATCTATGGGAGATGCCCCTGACAAGCCTGATCCTAAAGGTTTTATTAACTTATCAAAAAAGCTTATTGGAGATAAACTTGGCGAATCAAATATTCCCATTGCATATGTAGGAGATACTATTGCAGATATAAATACAGTTATAAACGCTAGAAAGGAAATACCATCTCAGAAATTCATAAGTATCGGAATAGCTCCCCCTCATTTACATTTAAATTCTCGATTAAAAGAACGTAATTCTTACGAAACAAATCTTAGAAATGCAGGCGCTGACTTGATTTTAAATTCTATTTATGACCTTAAAGATACAACCACTCAGCCACCTCTCCAGTTCTTATACATTATCAATTTTTATGCAAACATTCAAAATTTTTTATTTAATCGAAATGTCTAATCTACTTGAACTTTCGGTAATCTATTTTTAAAAGAACAAAGAATTTCCCAAGGGATAGTATTAGATTTTCTTGCCCATTCAAGAGGAGAAATTGTTTTATCTCCATCAGATCCTAGTAATACCATGGTACTACCAACTTTAATTTCATTAGAATCTGTTATGTCTACCATCATTTGGTCCATAGTTATAGATCCAACTTGAGGATAAAATTTATTATTATAGATAACGTTAATCTTGCCTGAAAGATTTCTTGGTACACCATCTGCATAACCAATACTTAATACAGCTAACTTAGTTTTTCTATGACTTACAAATTTGCCTCCATAACTTACACTTACACCTTTATCAATAGTTCTTATAAATGTGAAAATGAAAATCTTTGCTAAGAAGCATTCCCGCAGAATTAGCCAAATGAATCTTAATTTCATTATTTCTATCAAGATTAATTTGCTTTAATAATTCATTAAACTTCAGTCTTTGTAATTGTGTAATACTTTTAGGATCTAATGCGTTAGCTTCATCTGCAGAAGATAAATGACTATATATTCCTTCTATTAAAATGTTCTCAAAAGATTTTATTTTTTCAAATTGCTGAACAAATTTATCGTATTCAAATCCTAATCTTGACATTCCGGTATCAACTTTAAGGTGTAAAGGAAATTTCGATCCAAAGTGCTTACCAATGTTATTGCAAATTAAACATTCTCTTATACTACTGATAGTTGGCATAAGATCATTTTTAAAACATATAATAAGATCCCTTTTCGTATAAAGATTTCCGAGGATAAGTATTGGTTTTTTAACTCCAGAAGAACGGAGCTTAATGCCTTCATTTAATGTGGCAACACCTAATTGAGATGCTCCACCTTTGATAGCATACTCTGATACTAATTTCGCATCATGTCCATATCCATCAGCTTTAACGACTGCCATAAATTGACAATTTTTACTTAATTTTGATCTTAACTGTCTAACGTTTGTTTCTATTGCTTTACCTTTAACTTCAATCCATGCTCTTTGTTTTAAATCTATATCTTTTTCAAAATTTGGAAATTTGTCAAAATTAAATAACTGATTTGTTTGCCTATTTTGCATTAACTTTGCACAAATATATGCGCTTATTGAAATATACAGTTAGCATGACATGTAAATTGTATTTTGGCATGGGCCAGACTCTAGTTTTAAATGCATCTTATGAACCTTTAAACATCACTTCCTGGCGAAGAGCAGTAATTTTGATGATTAAAGGTAAAGCAGAAAGCTTAGAGGAAGATAAAACATATTCAATACATAGCGGGAAAAAGTTGCCGACAGTTATAAGACTTCGTTACTACGTCAAAGTTCCTTTTAGAGAGGTTTCTTTAACAAGAAAAAATATTCTTCTGAGAGATAATAATTCTTGCCAATACTGTAACTATAGGGGTAGTGACCTATCAATAGATCATGTTTTACCGAGAAGCAGAGGTGGAACAGATAACTGGGAAAATGTTACTACAGCATGTCTCAGATGTAATGTACAAAAAGGTAATCGAACCCCCGAAGAGGCGAATATGCCCTTAAAACGTAGGCCTTATCGTCCATTAAGTAATCTAAATTTTGAAGCTACAAGACAAATTGACTCTGGCAAGCATAAAGAATGGAGTAAATACGTAATAGGGGTTGCAATCTAATAAAAAAATCTTAATTTACTTCTTTATTAAAATCTTCCATCATTCTTTTTTGTTCTTGCGCTATGCATGCATTAATCACTTCTTCTAATTGACCAGCAAGAATTGGCTCAAGAGAAAAATTGGAACCTAATCTATGATCAGTTGTCCTGTTATCTTTAAAATTATAAGTTCTGATTTTTTCACTTCTATCCTGTAGGCTTGTGGAGAAGATCAATAGCTGTTTCTACCTTATTAACATTTTGTCCCCCTGCACCTCCTGATCTTGCTGTTCCAACCTCTAGATCTGTTGGATCAATTTTAACCTCAACAGGATCAGCCTCAGGCATAACGGCAACTGTAGCAGTAGAGGTGTGAACTCTACCTTGAGATTCAGTAGCTGGAACTCTTTGGACTCTATGTACACCAGCCTCAAATTTAAGTTGACTATATACAGAATCTCCCTTAACGGAGATAACTAACTCCTTAAATCCACCCATATCCGACTCGGAAGCACTAACAGGTTTTACAGACCATCCAATTTTTTGTCCATATCTTTCATACATTCTTGCTAAATCACCCGCCCAGATACAAGCCTCGTTACCTCCATCTAGAGTTATTAACTCCTCATTTATCAAAGATTCCATTTCTTTATCATTTCTATTCTCTTTTAGTAGATTTTTTGAATCTTCGATTTCTTTATCAGTATCAAGCAACTTATTAAAATCAATCACCAAAGGTTCCAATTTTGACCTTTCTCTTGCTATTGATTCTAATTTTTTTGGATCATTAGCTATATCAGGATCTGCAAGTTGCACTTCCAAATTTTCAAAACTTTCTGAAGCAGTTTTCAACCTTGCAATTAATGTTGAGTATTCCAATTGAAATTGTGCTTAATTTTGAAAATTCTATTTTTTAGAATCTTTTTCTTCTTTTTGATCTTTTGATGTGGCTGAATTAGCTGAACCCATTCCATATTTTTTCATAAACCTATCAACCCTACCTTCTGTATCAAGAATCTTTTGAGTTCCAGTGAAGAAGGGATGATTACCACTCCAAACATCAACATGTAATTCAGGCTGCGTGGAGCCAGTAGTCATTACAACTTCTCCATTACAAATAACTTTTGCATCTGGATACCATTTTGGGTGTATTTCTGATTTTGGCATAATTTAAATTCCTTTAACGTTTAGAGAATTGAGGAGCTTTTCTTGCTTTTTTAAGACCATATTTTCTTCTTTCCTTAGCTCTAGGATCTCTACTGAGATGGCCTTCCGTTTTTAGCGGTTTCCTATTGTCAGGAGATAATTCACAAAGTGCCCTTGCTGCACCTTGCTTTATAGCATCTGCTTGGCCAGTCAATCCACCACCAAAAACATTTACCAAAATATCATAAGAATTTTCAAGACCTAATGTTTGCAAAGGTGCTTTTATTGAATTTAAGTGCAGGGGATTAAAGTTTAAATAATCATCTCCAGAACGACCATTAATTTTTATAAGTCCATTTCCTGGAATCAAGCGAACTCTAGCTACTGAAGTTTTTCTTCTTCCAGTTCCCCAATACACAGCTTTGTTTTTTATTTGACTATTCATTTTGATAAATTAACTATTTAATAATACAGGATTCTGAGCAGCATGAGGATGATCAGCACCTTTATAAACTTTTAGTTTTTTAAATTGCTGTCTTCCTAAAGAGTTATGTGGCAGCATACCCTTAACAGCTTGCTCGATGATTCTTTCAGGAATTCTTTCTTGTAAAGACTCAAATTTTTCAATTTTCATTCCTCCTGGTCTTCCAGAATGTCTCCTGTACAATTTTTGTGATGCTTTTTTACCTGTTACCTCAACTTTCTCGGCATTTACTACAATGACAAAATCTCCAGTATCTAGATGAGGTGTAAATGTTGGTTTATTCTTACCTCTCAATACAGTTGCAATTTCTGTAGCAAGTCTACCAAGCGTCTTATCTTTTGCGTCAACTAAAAACCAATTTCTTTCAATTGTTTCTAAAGATGGAGTAATTGTTTTATTCATTTACCAAATTTCTGCAAATAAATTTAAATTAGTCTTAAATTCTACCTTATTGAAGGAATATTAAACAACAGTTTTGAATGATTTACACAAAAAATTCGCTTAATTAAACCTTACTTAAGAAAAACCCTTAATTAAAAATACAGGGAAAAAATCATTGTTATTAATCTTTTTAAAAACATTTTCTTCATAAACAGCATTTACAAAACATAACCCCTTAGCTGGAGCAGATTCTTTAACATCATTTTTCTTTTTGTTTACCCATCTATCTGTAAAAATTTCTGGCGATATTTTGTTTTCTCCAACTAAAACTAGTTGACCAATAATTAAGCGGACCATTCCATATAGAAAACCTGTAGCTTTAATATCAACAAAAATCAAATCTTCTACTCTTTTAATATCTATATTTTTTATTTTTGTAATTGAGTTTGTTCTATTACTACCACTTTTCTGAAAAGCAAAAAAATCATGTTCTCCTATCATTTTCTTGGATGCATTTAACATTAAAACTTCATCTAATACTTTTTGATATCTATGCCATGACCAATTATTGATGAACAAGTTTGGGAATTTACTGTTATTAATGACATATCGATAATGTCTATACATTGCTGAATAGCATGCATGCCAACTATCTTTTACCTCAACTGATTCCAAGATCCTAATTGATGAGGGTAAAAGACTATTTAAGACATCAGAATAACTATTTCCTGGAACAACACAATCAACATCAAAGTGTACTACTTGACCTGATGCATGAACCCCAGCATCAGTCCTACCTGCTGCAAAAGTCTTTACTGTATGATTCGTAATCTTTAAGAGAGCTCTGTCTAAAATTTCTTGAACAGTAGTTGCATTTTTTTGTTTTTGCCAACCTGAATAATGAGATCCATCATATTGGACTAGTAAAGCTACCCTTTTCAAAAGTTATTTTTTAGTAAAAGCCCCTTTAATTAACTAACTTAAACAAGCTCGATTATGGCCATCTGAGCGTTATCACCTTTTCTAGATACAGTTCTTACTATGCGTGTATAACCACCATCTCTGTCTCCATATCTTTCCTTTGCTTTTTCAAATAATGAATGAACTAATTTTTTATCATAAATATATCCAATAGCCCTTCTCCTAGAAGCCAAACTTCCATCTTTGGCGAGTGAAATCATTCTTTCAGCTTCATTTCTTAAAGCTTTAGCACGAGCTTTTGTTGTAGTTACTCTACCTTCCCTAATTAATTGAGTAGTTAAACCTCTTAGAAGTGCTTTCCTCTGGTCAGCAGGTTTACTTAATAATGGAATTCTAAGTTGGTGTCTCATAATCTTTAAAATTGTTAAACAGATGTTCTGCTTTGTGGAATAGAAATGCCGATGCGCTCAAGAGCCTCAATAACCTCATCTGCAGATTTAGAGCCAAAGTTCTTAATTTCAAGAAGATCTTCATAGCTGAAGCCCATTAAATCCGAAACTGAGTTAACTTGCGCCCGTTTCAAACAATTATATGCTCTAACGGACAAGTTTAGTTCCTCGAGAGGAATTTGAGCTTCAGGAGATGGTTCAGGTTCTTCAGGAATTTCCTCAACCATTGTGACAGTAGCAAGGGGTTGAAAAAGTTCTATTAACTGATTTGCAGCTTCAGCAATAGCATCATCAGGACTTGTTGAGCCATCTGTTACTACTTCCATTTTTAATCTTTCTCTTCCTGTTCCGCCTTCTGCTACAGCAGTTTCATCAATCGTAAAATTCACTCTTTTCACTGGCATAAATACAGCATCTATTTGAAGTAAATCAATAGCAGTTGTCTCTTCACTCTTACGGTCTACGGGTCTATATCCAACACCTCTTTCAACATGGATTTCCAACTCTAAGTTATGACCCTCCTGAATAGTCGCGATCGGTTTTTCGCCATCAACAATTTCAACTTGAGAGGAGAATTGGATATCATTCGCCTTCACCTCCATTGGACCACTCGCTACTAACCTGCCGATTTCGAGCTCTGGATTAGAACTATTTATTGATAGTTGCTTGCAATTAAGAAGAATATCTAAAACGTCTTCTCTAACTCCAGGAATAGTGGCATATTCATGATTAATTCCTGCTATTCTTCTGTCAATCTGGTATTGCAACACGGAAAATAATGAGGTTAAGAGTTTTTTTTGGGGGGGGGTTGAGAATGGTTAAGACCTAAACGCGTCTCCGTTTAGGTCTTCTACATCCATTATGAGGTAATGGAGTTACATCTCTTATTAGAGTTATTTCTAATCCGGCCACTTGTAAAGCTCTTATGGCCGTTTCCCTACCTGCGCCAGGCCCTCTAACTAGTACTTCTATTTGTCTCATACCTTGATCAAGTGCTCTTCTAGCTGCAGCTTCAGCAGCTGTTTGGGCTGCAAATGGGGTACCTTTCCTAGCACCTTTAAATCCACTTGCGCCTGCAGAAGACCAAGAAATTACATGACCAGAGGTGTCAGTAATTGAGACGATAGTATTATTAAATGTGCTTTGGATATGTACCACACCATTAGGTACATTACGTTTAGATTTCTTTGAACCTGTTTTTTTTACTGTAGCTGCCATGATGTTTTAATTTAATACTTCAATTTGTAAATAGATTTAGTTATTTATTTTTTTCTTCCAGCAACTGTTTTCCTAGAACCCCGTCTTGTTCTTGCATTGGTTCTAGTTCTTTGACCTCTTACTGGAAGACTCATTCTATGTCTTCTTCCTCTTACACACCCTATATCTTGTAGACGTTTTAAAGCCATTCCCTCTTTTCTTCTCAAATCCCCTTCTAAAGTGAATTCTTCTGTGGCACCTCTAAGTTTTTGCACATCAGAATCTGAAAGGTCTTTGACACGAGTATCTGGGTTTACACCCGTATTAGCAAGAATTAGCTTTGATCTCGTTAAACCAATTCCATAGACGTATGTAAGTGCAATTTCAACTCGCTTTTCGCGAGGTATGTCAATTCCTGCAATCCTGGCCACGTGTTTTGAATAAGTAAAAGTTTGAATTTAAGGGTTGAAATTTAACCCTGACGCTGTTTATTGCGAGGTCTTTTCTTGTTAATAACATAGATTTTACCTCTTCTCCTCACGATCTGATCGTCAGGACTAATTTTTTTGACTGAAGATCTGACCTTCATAGGGGTTTAACAAATAAAACGTTAATACTATATTCTACATCATCATCAAGCCATTTTTTGTTTGATATCAGAGGAAATGGTTTTTAAATCTCTATCAGCATCAATATATTCTAACAATGAGAGATCTTTAAAATATTGAATCAATGGTTCTGTAGTTTTTTTATAAATATCAACTCTTGTTCTAATTGTCTCTTCCGTATCATCTTTTCTACCTCTTAAAAGCAAACGCTTAATTAGTACTTCTTCCGGAATATCTAAATAAAAAACTAATTCCAAAGGTTGATTTATTTCATTTAAGACTTCATTCAATGAATTTGCTTGAGATAAATTTCTTGGGTAACCATCTAGAATCCAACCTTTATTATCCTTGACTAAATTTTGTCTTACTATCTTTAATACGAGTTCATCACTAACAAGTTCCCCTCGATTCATAATATCCTTTACCTGAATACCAAGGGCAGTATTCATTTCGATTTCTTTTCTTAATAATTCACCAGTAGAAAGGTGTAAGTAAGAATTAGTTTGACTTAGCAATTCCGCTTGAGTCCCTTTCCCTGCTCCAGGAGCTCCTAAAAATAGTAAATGTTTCTTCATTAATTGTTAATTAGTCCCTCATACCTTTGTGAAATAACATAAGTTTGAATTTGCTTAGCAGTATCTATAGCAACACCCACAAGAATAAGTAATGAAGTTGCTCCTAAACCTTGAAAGGTCTGAACATTTGTAGCTCTTTCTACTGCAGCTGGGATTATAGCTACTGAACCCAGAAATAATCCTCCCAATAAAGTCAACCTATTTTGTATACCTGATAGGTAGTTTGCTGTATTAGTTCCTGGTCTAACTCCTGGTATCGCTACTCCTCCTTTCTTTAAATTTGAAGCTACATCAACTGGATTGATAGTAAGAGATGCATAAAAATAGGAGAACCCCAAAATCAAGGAGAAGAATGTAAGAGCATATGGCCATGGATTAGAAGATCCGGGATTTAAACTACTGGCTAACTTTATTAAGACTGGATTACCCGTAACATTTGCAATAGTTATAGGTAAAAAGATTAAAGCAGATGCAAATATGATAGGCATGACTCCTCCTGCATTTAATTTCAAAGGTAAATAACTTTGCCTTGTAGGAAGTAGTGTTGAACTTCCTATCTGCCTTTTTGCACTAACAATAGGAATGCGTCTTGCTCCCTCTTGGACAAAAATGATCCCAACAATTGTCAGTAAAAATACTCCAAGTAAAACTGCTATACCTAAAACATCTCCTCTATCGCCAGTTTGAGCTTTTTCAATGGTTGAACTTAGAGCCTTAGGTAAAGTCGAAACAATATTCAAAAAAATTACCAATGAAGCTCCTTGACCTATCCCTTTCTCCGTAATAATTTCACTAAACCACATTACTAACATTGAGCCAGTAACCAAGGCAATGGAGGTTTGCAAGACAAATGTAGTTTCACTTATCCCCTCAATAGCATATTGTCTGAGAATTAAGGAAAAAATTATACTTTGCAAAAACCCCCATCCTAATGAAACATATCTAGTTATTTGAGCAATTTTTCTTCTTCCCGCTTCTCCTTCATTTTTTTGTAAATCTTCAAGCACAGGCAATGAAGCTGTGAGAAGCTGAATAATAATTGATGCGTTAATAAAGGGAAGTATGCCTAATGCGAATATTCCTAAGGTTGAAATTCCTCCTCCAGTAAAAATATCTAAAAAACCTATTAATTGCCCCCCTTGATCTATAAAACTTTTAAAAGCAACCCTATCAATACCAGGCATAGGGATATATATACCAAGTCTTACTAAAAGGAGAAGACCTAAAGTAGTTAAAACTCTACTCCTTAACTCTTTATTTAAAAATAATTGGGAAAGTATTTCAGAAGCGCTAGGATTTCTACTTTTGTTGACAAACATTTTGAAGCTTACCTAAATTTTTAGTAAATTTATTTATTATTTATAAGCTCGCAGGATCCACCTGCGTCCTCAATTTTTTGTTTTGCAACTTTTGTAAATGCATGAGCTTGGACTTTTAACTTTACATTAAGTTTTCCGTTACCAAGGATTTTTAAAGGAAATTTTGGCTTGAAGATTAATCCTTTCTTAACTAGTGAGTCTAGGTTAACAGTATCGTTATCTTTGAAATCATTTAATTTTTCTAAATTAATTATGGAAAAGTTCTTTTGATTAATTATTTCAAAGTGCTTTAATTTTGGAACTCTTCTATATAGAGGCATTTGGCCACCTTCAAAACCTGGACGTGTAGGTCTTCCAGAACGTGACTTTTGTCCTCTCATTCCAAAACCACATGATGCACCCTGACCGGCTGCAATTCCTCTACCCTTTCTTAATTTTTTCTTTCTCGAGCCAGAGTTTGATTTAAGTGTATTTAATGTTGAAGTCATAATTTTAAGAATAGAGCTGTTCAAGTGAGATGCCTCTCTCCCTAGAGGCAGATTTGTGTGTTCTTAATTGAGAAAGAGCTACCATAGCAGCTCTTGCATTATTCAAAGGTGTTTTACTACCCAATCTTTTTGCTAAGACATTTTTTATGCCGGCTAATTCTAAAACTGTTCTTATTGAACCACCAGCAATTACACCTGTACCTGGGGCAGCTGGTCTAATTAGTACATTAGCAGCACCATCTCGACCTAAAGATAAAGTCGGTATTGAATTATTTGGGGTTAAAGGAACCCTAACAAGATTCTTTTTACCATCTGAAACTCCCTTTCTCACCGCACCAATAACATCCCCTGCTTTACCAACTCCAACTCCAACTTGACCTTTTTCGTTACCTACTACAACAATTGCTCTAAAACTCATTTTTTTTCCACCCTTAACAGTCTTAGAAACGCGTCGAATTTGAACAACTCTTTCTTGCCAATCAGAATCTCTCTCTAGATTTTTTGAATCACCTCTTCTATTTCTTTTTCGATCATTACGATTATTCTTTTTTTGTTCTACGGGCATAGCTCCAGGAACATTATCGTTCTTGGATTGAATTTCTTGTTTTGTTGGAGTGTCAGTCATAGTAAAAAATTAAGAGTTAGAATTCTAGGCCAGCTTCACGAGCAGCATCTGCAAGTGCCTTTACTCTACCGTGATATAAATTACCTCCACGGTCAAAAATTACTTGCTTAATACCTTTTTTTATCGCTCTCTTTGCTAATAATTTTCCAACAATGGAAGAAGAATTACAATCAGAAGGTAATTTCTCAGATTTTTCTCTTAGTTCTTTATCAACAGTTGAAGCTGAGCAAATAGTTGTTTGAGCGCTATCATCTATAACCTGAGCATAAATATGGTTATTAGAGCGAAAAACAGACAATCTTGGACGAGTTGCATCTCCAATTAAGAATCTCCTTAATCTTCTATGTCTTTTTTGGGTTTGTAATTTCCTGGAAAGTTTGGTCATTTTTTTAATTGGAATTATTTTTTGCCAGATTTACCAGCTTTTCTGAGAATTCTCTCATCATGGTATTTAATTCCTTTTCCTTTATATGGCTCTGGAGGTCTAATTGATCTGATTTTTGCTGCTTCATTGCCAACAATTTCCTTATCAATTCCAGATACGGTAACGTTTGTATTACTCTCAACTTTGTATGTTATACCATCAGGGGGGATCATTTCTACAGGATGACTATATCCTGCACTTACAACTAGATTTTTACCTTTTACTTGTGCTCTTGATCCAACGCCAACAATTTCTAGTTTCTTTGAAAAACCTTGAGTAACCCCTTCAACCATATTTGCAATTAA
>LUMI01000337.1_pt1 | contig 12474 bp, 7 predicted proteins | sample 729681 | NCBI WGS metagenome assembly LUMI01 (sample SAMN03860267, study PRJNA289734) | marine metagenome | biome: seawater column; feature: ocean; material: water; isolation source: Red Sea water column Station 34 - depth 10m | place: Saudi Arabia: Red Sea | collected 2011-10-15 | depth 10 m
GTGATGTAAGGCGTTGAGTGTCTGATTCACCGCGTCGCGGTCGTCGTTCGCAACGGCTGCCGTCGCTGCAGCAAGCATGACCAGACTTAACAATAGATATTTCATAGTGACTCCGTTTTTCTCTTAGGATTTCTTATTATGCTGCTGAACGCATTATTCGTATATTCGAAGCAAACAATTATAACTTTTTAGTGTGATGTTATAGCATAGGGTTAATAGTGTGGCTCTCGATGTTATCAATAGCTTAAAAGCCTTTGCGTTTTTAATCGACGTTATATTGGCAATAAACATCTCTTATCGAAGTAGTGGCTAAAATGTCCCCAAATATTCAACGAAACCGTATTCGAAGTATTGATATGATGCGTGGCTTAGTCATGCTCATTATGCTTATCGATCACGTGCGAGAGCGCTTTTTTCTGCATTTGCAGGTATCTGATCCCATGGATATCGATACTACGTCGCCCGCTTTATTCTTCACAAGGCTAGCCGCACACTACTGCGCCCCCACTTTTGTATTTTTGACGGGGTTATCCGCCTGGCTTTATGCCAATCCTGCGGATTCGGTGAATAAGCCTAAGCCTACACGCAATGTAAGAGAGTTCTTATTTAAGCGTGGATTGTTTATTTTGTTCTTGGAGTTCACATTTATTACGTTTAGTTGGGGGGCGAGTTTCCAAACGCTTTATCTTCAGGTGATGTGGGCCATAGGTATCAGTATGATTTCTCTGGCAGTATTGAGTTATCTTCCAAGAACACTATTGCTCATATTAGGCCTCTTAATTGTCTTTGGACATAATGCACTAACGCCAATTAGCTATGTTCCACATGAAACAGGCTATACACTTTGGACAATGCTGCACGATAGAGGCTATATACTGCAGTCAGCCACACTCAATATCAAAGTGAGTTATCCCGTGCTTCCTTGGATAGGGGTAATATTGCTCGGTTATGTATGTGGGCCCCTTTACAGTCAACAACTTGATAAAGCGCGACGCGGTCGGTGGTTGCTTGGTTTATTTGCTGTGTCGCTCAGCCTATTTTGCCTACTTCGCGGTTTGAATATTTACGGTGAGACCTTGCCTTGGGAGCTACAACAAAGTGCTATCAGTACGTTGATGTCATTACTTAATTTGACTAAGTACCCACCGTCTTTAGCATTTTTGCTCTTTACGCTGGCCGGCATGTTTCTATTGTTGTTTGCTTTCGAACGCGTTAAGGAAACGCAGTTTGCGTTTCTTGACACCTTTGGCTCGGTTCCGATGTTTTTCTACATCCTGCATTTGTACGTATTGCTGGTGATGTACGGCATTGCATTCGTTATCTGGGGCGCAAATAAAGGAAAGTACGTGGGCGTAGACCACATTTATCAAATATGGTTAATAGCTGCTGGCCTTAGTTTAGTGCTTTATTTCCCTGTTAAATGGTTTAGCGCCTACAAATCCAAACACCACTCACCTTGGCTTAAATATTTATAAAACAGCCCTTTGCGTCTATGGAGGGTTCTACCATCATTAAGATGGATAGCAAAGTGTGCTATTGGGAGCGAAAGGCACTTAACTGAAAGTTTTAATTAAGAGTTTAGATGAAAGTCGGTTTACGACTTACCAGCTTTGCTTCATCCTTCATGTTTTACCGTAGATTCCCGAACAATTAAGGATGGTTCGAAATACTGCTGAACGTTATTACTCTGACCATATACTTTATTAAGTATATACTTGGCTGACATTTCAGCCATTTCCGCAATGGGGTTAATGACTGTGGTAAGACGAGGAAAAACATGGTGGGCAAATACCACGTCATCGAAACCGACAATAGATAAGTCTTGGGGAAGGCTCATGCCTAAATCTCTCGCGCAGCTTATCGCACCCGATGCCATCCAGTCGTTGGCACACACTAAAGCCGTGAAGGGCACATCGCGCGCCATCAGCTCTAACAGGCCAATCTTACCGTCATCTTCAGAATAGTCGCCGTTAAAAATTAACTGTGGGTTTATGGGCAACCCTGCTTCCGACAAGGCGCGCTTGTGCCCTTCCAGGCGCAACATCGCGTCACTCTTGCCAGCAGGTCCAGAGATATATGCAATATCTTTATGGCCTAACTCGAGTAAATGGCGGGTAGCCAGATATCCACCCTTTTCATTATCGAGACTAGTGCATGCCTCAGCTAACCCTTCCACCCGTCTGTTAACCAAAGCAACGGGAAGTTTCGACTGATTTAACTCCAATAAATACTCATCAGGCAATGCTTCTGCATGCATGATGAGTGCATCACAGTTACGGCTAATAAGAAACTCTACCGCGTCTTTCTCTGTTTCTAGGCAATTTCGTCCTACCGAAATAATGACATGTTTATCTGCGGCACGCAGCGTTGACTCTACAGCTTGCATTAGGTCGCCAAAAAACGGAGCGTTAAGTTCAGGTACAAGTACCCCAACGCTGTCGGTGCGGTTATTTGCCAATGAACGAGCGACAGAATTTGGGCGGTAATTTAGCTCTTTAACCGCCTTCTCTACGCGTTCTTTCAATACTTTGTTTACCGAAGCCTTACCATTTAATACGCGGGATACCGTAGATAAAGAAACACCTGCACGTTCGGCAACTTGATAAATGGTGGGCACGTGATAAGACCTCGTTCTCTGAAACAATCACTCTAATTGATTGTATTATGCCGATATCGGCGGTTGTTCGCTACGTCGAGAGAGTAAAGCTTGTGTAACTTCTTTTTGTTTTTCGTCATTTAATGGGTATAGACAAATTAACGCTGCGCCTGCAAAGCCAAATAGAGCTGGTATCCAACTCATTAAAGACTTCATGCCCGGAAGCGTTTGATTAATTGTATTGATATCAAGACCGTTATAGCCATAGCTTCCTAATACCAATAAGACGAGCGCCCCTGCAAAACCTCCCCCTGTTTTTTGAACAAAAGAGCCTGCAGAGTAGACGAGTCCGGTGGCTCTTCGACCTGTCTTATATTCGCTGTAGTCTGCCGAGTCTCCTAGCATAGAGAAAAATAAGGTAGGCAATATGGCTGCAAAAAACTCTGCACTGCAACCTAGAATGAATATGGCGCTCACGCTTTTCTGAGGAACAAAATAAATGCCAGAGGTCAATACACTACTTGCTAACAGCGCGATAATAAAAAGCTTCTTTCGTCCAAAAACAGCGGCTAATTTAGACGTTGCTAATGCACCGAAAATCGACACCACCAGCAGTGAAATGAAAAAGTAGCCTGTGAGCAGCTCATTGCCCATGTAATATTTGAAATAGTAGGCAATAACGCCATATTTGATGCCGTTAAACATCATGGTTAGAAAACCCATTCCTAACAGAATTAGCCAGGGTTTATTGGAAAGCAGGTCGATAATATCCTGCTGAGAACGGGTGTTTTCGGCTTCCGGTCGGCGAGTTAACCGTTTAACTGCAATAGTAGTAAGCGCTATAACAGTAATGAAGATTGCCCCAGTTAATACGTCTCGATAATAAAAGAAGGCGGTTATTGCTGAAAGAGGAACTAGAATTAACGGTAACTGCTTTCCCAAGTCGATGAGTTCAGATGTTAGTGAACGAGGAGCGGGCGCTACTTGGGAACCTGTCTCTGTTTTTGGAGAGTCCAGTTTAGTGTCTTGAGGCTTTGAAACCTGCTGCAACGTTACGCGCTCTTTCGTGGTAAAAACTGTTACACACATTAATATGACAAGCAACGTGGCAAACAACCACATGGTATATTGATACCCTACAGCAGTGTTCCCTTGGCCTAGCATGTCCACCAGCATAGGCAAACAACCCATAACAAGCAGTCCACCAAAGAATGCCCCGGCAAAACGAAAGCCAGACAAACTTGTACGCTCTCTATCATCACTGGTCATCACGCCCATTAGCGCTGAGTACGGTACATTATTAACCGTATACGCTAAGGTTAGTCCGATGTAGGTCAGGTAAGCGTAAATGAGTTTGCCTGAATACGAGAGATCAGGTGTGGTAAAGCAAAGGACCATGAAAAGGCCAAGAAAAGGAGTAGAGCCTAATATCCAAGGGCGAAACTTTCCCATCTTAGTTTGGGTTCTGTCAGCAATCATTCCCATGATAATATCGGTCACACCGTCAGAAAGACGAACGACAAGAAATAGCATCGCAGCTGCAGCGGCTGTAATACCGAACGTATCGGTATAAAATACCGCCAAATATGCAAGTGCGCCCCGCCAAACTAAATTGGCCGCAGCGTCGCCCATGCCATAACCTACTTTTTCTTTTAATGTCAGCTTATGGTTCATTGCTATTTCCACTGTTGTTATGTTCGACTTGCTATGAGCGCTTTATAAGCATTGGCGCTAAGTTTAAGCGTACGCTTTTGCGTTTCAAAATCCACATAAACTAGCCCAAATCGCTTTTCGTAACCTTCCGCCCACTCGAAGTTATCAAGCAGGCTCCATGCGAAGTAACCACTCACTTCTACTCCATCAATCACTGCGTTGTGTACCATGTTTAAATGGGCATTGTAGTAATCAACCCGATCCACATCATTAACAAGACCATCTTTGAGTTCGTCTGCCATTGCAGCACCATTTTCAGTTATAAAAATGGGAGGAAGCGTATATCGTTCGTTTAATGAAGTAAGTAAATCATAAAGCGCTTTTGGATAGATTTCCCAACCAATATCGGTCAATGGACCTTGATGAGGCTGCTCGAAATACAATGCGCCTTTCTCTTTGGGCGCAGAGTAGTGTAATCGCGTGTAGAAATTTACCCCTAAGAAATCGATAGGCTGACAGATTGTCTCCATATCACCAGCTTCAACTGGTGGTCTATCCGCTTCGTCTATATCAAATAACACTTCGGGGTAGCTTCCCTCCATTACAGGCTGCATATACCATTGGTTGATATAGTCATCTGCTTTGCGGGTGGCTAATAGGTCTTCAGTCTTTTGTGTGGCGGGGTAGCATGGCGTAAAATTCAATACTATACCGGCTTCGCTATTTGGGACATTTTTTCTAAGCACCTTCATCCCAAGGCCGTGTGCTAGCAAAATGTGATGTGCCGCAGTTCTTCCGTATTTTCTACCTATTCTGCCAGGGGCGTGTACGCCTATTTCATACCCTAAATAAGCACTGCAAAAAGGTTCATTGAATGTTGCATAGGAAAAAACGGACTCGCCTAACGCCTGCGTTATTTTGTCAACATAGTCTTCAAATGCAAAAGCGGTTTGTCGGTAAAGCCACCCACCCTTATCTTCCAGGTGCTGCGGGAGATCCCAGTGATAAAGGGTAACAAATGGCTTAATGCCTTTTTCATTTAACGCATCAACTAGCGTTTTATAAAAGGCAACGCCTTTTGGGTTTAGCTCACCTTCTTGAGTGATAACGCGCGGCCAAGAAATAGAGAAACGATAAGCATCTACATTTAAGTCTAACAAAATGTTGAAATCTTCTCTCCAGCGAGCAATATGATCACAGGCGACATCGCCATTGGAGTGATCAGCGATGGCTGAAGGCCGTTCACAAAATCTATCCCAAATACATTCGAGACGGTTATCGACATCCCCTTCTATCTGAAAACTTGACGTGGCAGTTCCATAAAGAAACGAATTTTTGAGTAAGGGACTGCCTGCGGGAAGCGAAATGCTGTTCATATGTCGATAACCTTTTTCTTACTGCGCAAATTCTAAGAGGATGCTGGCAGTACAATTAATCTAAAATAGTGAATCGGTTTATAGCACAAATAAAAATCAATTAGAAAGCGCTTTCTTATTTTTGTTTCATTTTTACGTTAATAAAACTGAAATTTTGATAGTTTGTTTGGGATTTTTATCGCCATTTCATAGAGTTTTTATTTTTTTTGTAAAGTGTTGATATTTATTTGTTTAAATTATTTTTAAAGAGGCTTGCAATATCTCGGGCTAGATACTCCCTGTGAATTAATTGTAAAAAATGTGTTGATCTTAAACTTCTGTTGAATTAATGTTCGGAAAGCGCTTTCTTGTGCATGGGTGTTATCGTTTCTCTTCGAGAAAGCCCTTTCTGGTAGCGCGTAAGGTTCACAACACATATAAAAGCCACTATTAAAGAGAGAAAGACCGTGACACAAACAACACCAATTAAAAGCAAGATCGCAGCAAGTTTGTCATTGATATTCGGCACCGCTTTGAGTAGCGGCGTGATGTCACCTGCGACGGCGCAAGAAACAGAAAAAAACATAGAAGTTATTCAGGTATCAGGCATACGAAGTAGTGTTCAGAAGTCGATGGGAATAAAACGCGACTCCGCCGGTGTTGTCGATGCTATTTCGGCGGAAGATATTGGTAAATTCCCAGATACTAACTTAGCGGAATCGCTCCAGCGTATAACGGGTATTTCTATTAACCGAAACAATGGTGAAGGTAATCAGGTAACCGCTCGCGGTTTCGGTCCAGACTACAATATGGTTACCCTAAATGGGCGTACTATGCCGGGTTCCGCATTACCTGGTGGTGGCGGTGTCGCGAACTCTAGAGCTTATGACTTTTCTGACTTAGCTTCTGAAAGTGTAAGAACTGTAGAAGTCTACAAGACGGGCAGAGCAAGTATCGCAACAGGCGGGATTGGTGCTTCAATTAATATCAAAACAGCTAGACCCTTCGATTCAGCAGACAACGGTTTTACTGCAAGCGTAGGTGCTAAGGCACTGCATGATACGACTAACCGCGTTGGTGATGACGTCACGCCAGAAGTCTCGGGCTTTATCAATTACCTCAATGACGACAATACTTTTGGTGTGACGTTTACCGGCTCATTCCAACAGCGTGACAGTGCTGCGCAAGGGGCATTTGTAAATCAGTGGAGAGTCAACTCATTTGACGGCACGGTACCGCAATCTCCTGATCCTGCCAATTCAAACAGTGGCGAGCCTGTAGTTTTGAACAACGCCCCTGCTATTGGGCAGCTTTTCGGCATTCCATCTGATTTACGTTACTACATGGCAGACCGCGAGCGTGATAGAACCAATGCACAGCTAACAATCCAGTTTGCCCCGTCGGATAAGATGACGGCCACGCTAGATTACACGTATTCAAGGCAGGATCTATTTGAAGCGCGCGCTGAACAGTCAATTTGGATGGATGACAGATACTTTGCGGAACTGACCTTTGACGATGAAGCAGTAAGGACACCGGTATTAATCACTCAAGAACGCAGAGATTTACTGCCTCGCGACCTAGGCTTGGCACTCCAGGAACTAAACCAAGTTAACGAAAATAAGTCTATTGGTTTAAACCTCGAGTATTTAGTAAATGATGATCTTACCCTGTTTTTTGACCTTCATAATTCGTCAGCTGAAGGTCGGCCAGATGCGCCTTATGGAACATGGACAAACTTAGGATTAGGCGCAAACGTGGTCAAAGGACAAGGCGTCGATTTCAGAGGCGATTTCCCGATTATGTTTGTCGATTTTGACGATGCTGCTCGAGACAACCTAAACGGTAATGGTGTACTTGACCAAGATGATGTAGGTACATCGATACTAGACATGAATTTCTCATCGCAAGATACCGAGATTACCCAAGCTCGTCTTGATGGGTCTTACGTCATGGATACCGGAAGCATTAACTTTGGTATAGAGTCGCGCTCTATGGAAAGTACGTCACTTCAATCACTAACGCGCCACACAATGGGAAATTGGGGTATTGAAAATCCCGGTGAACTTCCTGCGGGCTCTTTAACTCCGCTCGATTTAGTAAACGAATTTGATGATTTTAACACCGGCGGTATGTTCTCACAGGGCTTCACCGGGAGTGTTGCAGAAATTGGTGCATTTGCAGCCCAAGAATATGGATTTGACTTAGTGGCTAACAATCCATTCGCGACCAACCGCACTATTGAAGAAGACATAACCGCAGTTTACTTTGAGCTAGACTTGTCAGGTGAGTTGAACGGCATGGAATATAACCTGCTTACTGGCGTTCGCTATGAAAATACTGATGTTACTTCTATTGCAAACATAAGCTTACCGAGCGGTATTGCGTGGGAAGGTAATAATGATTTTAACGTGCGCTTTGGTAGTGAAATGGAAGATGTTGCCGTTAAAACAAGTTACGACCATGTATTACCAGCATTAGATTTTGATATAGAAATTGTGGAAAACATGATCGCTCGTTTTTCTTATAGCAAGACTATCGCGCGCCCAACTTATGAAAGGCTGAGCGCCGCTTCAACAGTCTCGCCACAGAGTTTCCCTACCCTTATTGGAAGTGGCACAACGGCTACGGCTAGTTCGGGTAATCCAACGCTTGTTCCACTTGAATCCGATAATCTAGATCTGTCGTTTGAGTACTATTTCGAAGAAACCAGTTATGTGTCGATTGGTTTCTACGACAAGCGAGTTAAGAATTTTGTTGGTGATGAACAGGTAGAGGAAAACGTATTTGGATTGCGTGATGTAACCAACGGACCACGGGCACAAGAAGCCTTGGCCGAACTGGAAGCTCGTGGTATTCCAGTAAGCGACACATCTTTATTCAACATGGTTGCCGCGCTAGAAAACGGTATTGACTATGACTCACTAACGGATGACCAGTTTGAGCAGCAATTCGATATATTGCCAAACAGCGATGATCCGCTTCTTACCTTCGTCAACGCTAAACCGGTTAACAATAAAGCGGCGAATATTTATGGTTTTGAGTTCGCGGCACAGCACTTCTTTGGTGACAGTGGCTTTGGTGTACAGGCAAACTATACAACGGTTACTGGAGATATCGGTTTTGACAATGAAGCTAACCCGTTAATTACACAATTTGCTCTAGTAGGTTTAAGTGATACTGCTAATCTTGTATTCATGTACGAGAAAGACGCTTTGCAAGCTCGTATTGCATACAACTGGCGCGACAAGTTTTTAGACACAACTTCTCAGTACATCAATGAGCCGGGTTATACCGAAGCGTATTCACAGATAGATTTAAGTATCTCCTATGATGTTACCGAAGATTTAACGGTAGCCTTTGAAGGGATCAACATCACTGAAGAAAATATTCGCAGACATGGGCGTACCAGCGCAATGCTTTGGAACTTAGATGAATATGGCGCTAGATATGCGCTAAGCGCCAGATATACATTTTAAATATTGGGGTGTGTTTACCCGCTAAAGTGCTTAGGGTTGCGCTTTAGCGGGTTTTTTTGTCATAGTGCTGTTTAAATAGTAAACACAAGCTTCAACACGTCAGAGAAACAGTGCTTTTCAATGTAGCGTGGTTATCGTCTTATGAATAATTCACAAAACCAATGCGGTCTACATCGGGTCGTCATTGTTGGAGGTGGGACAGCAGGATGGCTTGCGGCTGGCGTTTTTGGGGCAAAACTTAGCACAAAACATTCAGTTACCCTTGTTGAATCTCCTACTGTCTCATCCATCGGCGTTGGTGAAGGTTCATGGCCGTCACTTCGCGATACCCTTCTGGATATTGGCATTAGTGAATCTGAGTTTTTAACTTTATGCCAAGGCGCTTTTAAACAAGGTTCTAGCTTTGTGAATTGGCGTAAAAATGCGCACAGCTATTACCATCCATTTACTGTTCCTGCTGCCTACAACGAACTCGACATCCATGCTTGCTGGAAGGCACTAGCGCCAAACACGCCATACCAAGATGCATTCTCGTTACAGGCCGCAATGTGTGTAGCAGGCAAGGCGCCGAAACAAATAGCTACCCCAGACTATGCCCACGTGCTCAATTACGGTTATCACTTTGACGCTACAAAGCTTGCCGATTTGCTGAAACAACATTGCGTAGACAAGCTAAATGTTGATTATGTGAGCGGGCATATTGGGTCTATTAAATCGTCTTCAGATGGTTATATTGAAAAATTGATAACTGAGTGCGGCAAAGAAATCGTTGGCGATCTGTTTATTGATTGTTCAGGGAGCAGCGGCTTACTTATAGATAAACATTTTAATGTGCCATGGATACCGGTTAAGCGCACAATGCTTAACGATCGCGCCGTTGCGCTTCAAGTGCCTTATTCTGATACCGATACAGAAATAAAGAGTACCACGGTAGCTACTGCACAAACCTGTGGGTGGACGTGGGATATTGCGTTGCAGCACCGCCGAGGTGTAGGCCTAGTTTACTCTTCTCAATTCACAGATGAAGATCAAGCAAAGCAGGTGCTGATTGACTACGTTCGTGAACGCTACCCTAGTGCACAAGATGCAGAGCTTTCTTTTCGTACACTCTCCTTTGAACCTGGCTATAGATCACAGTTTTGGGTAAAAAACTGTTTGAGCTTAGGTATGTCTTCGGGGTTTGTTGAACCGCTTGAAGCATCAGCCATTGCCATGGTCGAGCTTGGCTTGCGTATGCTCTGCGAGGCGTTTCCGCACAATAAAAAGCACATGGAAATAGTTAGTAAGCGCTACAACTCGCGCTTTGCATATCGCTGGCAGCGCGTTATCGACTTTCTAAAACTACATTATGTTTTGAGCGATAGAGAAGAGCCGTATTGGATAGCGCAAAGAGATAAGGCGTCCATACCCGACTCACTCGCTGAATTGCTTGAACTGTGGAAGTATCAAAGCCCTTCACGCTTAGATCTTATCGAGAACGAAGAGATTTTCCCCTCTGCTAGCTATCAGTATGTACTATATGGAATGGGCTTTTCTTCTTCTACATCGCCTTTACGGCTAAATGAAGAGCATAAGCGTAAAGCAGTTCACATTCGCGAAACCTTACAACAAACTAAAAACGCTTATCTGCAGGGATTGCCTTCTAACAGAGTTTTGCTCAATGATATTGCAAAGCGCTACAGCAACGAAAAACAACACGTGCCCTCGCTTGCTCAACGTGAAAAGAACGAACACGCTTCAGCTTCGAGTTGTAATGACATAAAAAATACTTCAGATAAAAAGGACACCTCTTATGACCGTATCGGGTTTAGATAGCAGTAAAAATCAAACGCCCGTTAAGAACGTAGTCATTGCGGGTGGCGGTACTGCGGGATGGATGGCGGCCACAGCGCTGTCACGGCTTTTGGGTAAGTCAATAAACGTTACGTTAGTCGAGTCGAAAGATATTGGCATTGTAGGTGTGGGCGAGGCGACTATTCCCCCTATTAGAACATTTCACAAGTTGCTTGGCATCGACGAAAAAGCATTTATGCGTGCCACACAAGCCACGTTCAAACTGGGTATTGAGTTTGAAAATTGGCGTGAACAAGGTCACAGCTATATTCATTCTTTTGGTATAACCGGAAGAGAGTGTTGGGCTGGCGAGTTTCACCATTTTTGGCTGAGGGCTAAAGAATACGGATTTGGTGGTGAATTTGGTGATTATTGCCCGGAACTTATTGCCGCTAAACAGAGCAAGTTCGCCACATCAGAAGCCATGCCGCTTAACTTTGCCTATCATTTTGATGCTGTTGCCTACGGTCGATTTTTAAAGTCTTTAGCGTGTGATGCTGGGGTAACTCACAAGGAAGGAGATATAGAAAAGGTCGTAGTATGCCCGCAATCAGGCAATATCCAGTCCCTTCAATTAGCAAGCGGAGAAGTGATAAACGGTGACTTCTTTATAGACTGTACGGGCTTTAAAGGGCTGCTTATTGAAAAGGCGCTTCACACCGGTTACGACGATTGGCGACACTATCTTTTTTGCGATAGCGCAGTAGCTATGCAAACTGAGCTTACAGCCCCACCTGTGCCATACACCAAAAGCGTAGCCCATAAGGCTGGGTGGCGCTGGCAGATACCACTTCAAGAGCGAATGGGTAATGGATTGGTATTTTGTAGCCGCTTTATGAGCGATGAAGACGCCATAGATACACTTAAAGCTCAGGTGACAGGCGCGCCCATTAATGAGCCTAGAGTGATTCGTTTTACGCCTGGTAAACGCAGGCGTGGTTGGAATAAAAACTGCGTGGCGCTAGGGCTATCCAGTGGCTTTATTGAGCCTTTAGAGTCGACCAGTATCCATCTAATCATGACTGGCCTTATACGCTTAATGCGCCTATTCCCTTTCGATGGCATCACCCAAAGCGCAATCGACGAATACAATAATAAGTTTGATAGCGAAATGTCGGCCATACTCGATTTTATTGTTATGCATTGCAAGGTGACACAGCGAGAGGACAGCCCCTTTTGGCAGCAATGCCAACGCATGGAGATTCCGCCGTCACTTAAACATAAATTGGCTTTATTTGCCGAAACTGGACGCGTGTTTTTGGATGACGGTGATATTTTTCGTGTTGATTCCTGGACTCAAGTATTAATGGGCCAGGGCATGACACCAAGCCAGTACCATCGTGTTGCCGATGAAATGAGTGAGCAGTCTTTAAAGCAGTTTATGGCAGGATTAAAGCAGCAGGTGGATAATCACGTAGCTAAACTTCCCTCGCACGAGGCCTTTTTAACACAGTATTTGAATTGAATTATTAGAAGCGTTAGATGTTGGCGGCAGGTCGCGCGTTAACGGTGACTTAAGCAGCTCGTAACCGACGAGCAACCAAACGCCCTACAGAAG
>LUMI01000994.1_pt1 | contig 12451 bp, 14 predicted proteins | sample 729681 | NCBI WGS metagenome assembly LUMI01 (sample SAMN03860267, study PRJNA289734) | marine metagenome | biome: seawater column; feature: ocean; material: water; isolation source: Red Sea water column Station 34 - depth 10m | place: Saudi Arabia: Red Sea | collected 2011-10-15 | depth 10 m
TATATAAGCCTTTAATTTTAGTAGATGCTCCTCCAGGTGCAGTTTCTCCAATTATTGGTTTAGTAACTTTAGTTGTTTTTTTTATTTCGATAAGAGAAAAGAATTAAAACTGTGAAAAAATATTCAAACAATCTCTTAATACTTTTTATTATTTTTTTATCGGCGTGCTCCTCATCTGATGAATCACAAGGAGTTATTTCTACGAATGATTTATCAAGCGATACAACAGTTACAACAATTGCAGAGGAAGTCATTGAAGAGGTTGTGTCAGTAGAAGATGCGCAGCTTTTACTTGCTAGATGCTTAAGAGAGAATGGATATGATATTACAGATCCTAAAAATGATGAAAGCTTACAAAGTGTTTTACGTCCAGTATTTTTAGCTGCTGATGAAAAAGAGAGAGAGGAACTTTTTGAGACAATTCAAACATGTGCTGACGAAAATAATATTCCACTAGGTGGCACAGCAGACTTTGAGAATCCTGAAGAAGTTGCTGATACATTAGACACTGAGTTGGAATTTGCACAATGCTTGCGACAAAAGGGGATAGAGGTTGAAGACCCAAACGCTGAGAGACCTCTTAGATCTATTCTTGTAAGCCTGGTGCAATCCGGACAATACCTTGAAGATCAAATTAGACAAACTGCTGGAGAGTGCTTTAACGAACTTGGACTTGAACCACCACAACAAGGTGGAGGATAAGACTAAGATTATTTATAATTTTTCTATGTATAAAAAAGTTTCAGTAATACTCATTTTTCTAACAGCATGTTCTTTTTTCCAACAAGATGAGCAATCTGTTGTCTCTGTTGCGGACACTGACAAGGGGAAAGAGGCAATTGCACTAGGTGTTGAGCTAGTAGATGAACGTGAAGAAATATCAGATGAGGATGCACCTTTAGTCCTTGTTCAATGTGTTAATGAATCAGGGTATAAATTTAAAGAACCAAAGAACTTTATAGACTTATACACCACAATTGCATCATATTTTGAAACAATAACCGAACAGGAAGCCGAAGAACTCTGGGGCATAATTGAGGAGTGTGCTTTGAAATATAATTTATGGGGTGTAGCAGATGAAAATCAATTTGAAGACCCAGCAGAAGTATCTAAAGAAATTGATAGATCATTATTTATGGCAAAGTGTTTTAGAGAAAGTGGATATCCTAAAGTCCCAGACCCAGATTATTTCAATAGAGAAGTCAGATTAGATGCTTATATTGATGAAGATTGGGAGTTGAGAGAAGATGATCCATTAGTTCAGACATGGCAAGCATGTGAGGACAAATTACCAGAAGAGTTAAAAGATGAGGAGTGGGATGCATAAAAAACTAAGTGAAAAAACTTCTCAGAATACACACAGGTTTAATAAACTACACTAATTGGAACAACGATGAAAAATATTTTTAAATTAAAAAACTTATACATTTTAATAGCGGTGCTGGCACTTGGTTATGGTGGCTACTATTTTGGTACTCAAAACACAGAGACGTCCTCAAGTAATAAAACTTTAGAGCTTACTACTGTTCCTATACAAAAAGGTGACTTAGCAAAGAAGGAAGAGTACAACGGAACCTTAAGACAGACTGATAGTAAAGTGCTCAACTCACCTATGTCAGGAGTTATTACCTTAATTCCCAAAGAAGGAACCATTATTAATTTTGGAGAAGTCTTATTCGCTGTAGACAATAAACCTGTAATCTTAGTTGAAGGAGCAACACCTTTTTATAGAACTCTTGATTTAAATTCTGATGCTGGTCCTGATGTTTTACAACTTGAAAAAGCACTTGTGTTTTTAGGATATGCAGCAGAAGACTTTGTACCTGATGAAACTTTTGATGAAACTACCTCAAAAATGCTTAATACACTTTATGTTGATTACAAAATTGATACAAAATCAGAAATTACACCAGCAGAACAGGTTGCTATAAATTTAAAAAAGACTGAAGTAGAAAATATTGAAGAGACAATTTCAGATGGCGGAACTACTTTGGCGCAAGTCAACGACAAGAAGAAAAAGCTAGATGATGCAAAAGATGCTGCCACGGAAGAAAGTGCAGCTTGGAAAGCAGCTGATACTGCTATTGAAAATGCTGAACAAAGCATTACCTTACTTCAAGACGATACAATTCCTGAAACAAAAGAAAAAATTGCAAATGGCACCAGAGACTCTGAAATAGAAGATCTACAGCAAGAGATTGAGAAACAAAAAAGGATTAAAGATTTAGAAAAAGGAAAAGAATCAGGAATTGATGCCACAGAAGCATTAGCTATTGAAACAGCTCAAAAAGCATATGATGATACCTTAGAAAGCTACAACGAAGGAGTTGATCAAGCAGCTGAATTAGCAAAAGCAAAAGAGGAACTTGAAGAGTTAGAGCTTGCCTCAAAGTCAGAAACCTTTAGCCCAACAAACGCGTATGCATCAAAAACACCAATAATTGTTGGTTCTTATATTAACGATGTTGGTTCTGCGGTCGTACTAAGATGCTACCGACCAGGAAACAGTTTCACTTGGTGACAGTGTTGAAATAGAACTTCCTACCGATGAAAGAGTCCCAACAGTTATTACATTTATTGACCAGGTTGTAACACAAACTCAGGCAGGAGAATTTATAGAAGTTACTCTAGAAGTTCTTAACCCAGAAGAGATTGAAGCTTATGATCAAGCTCCAGTAAAAGTATTTGTGACAACAGAGATTTCTGAAAATGTTCTTTATGTTCCTGTTAATGCTCTTCTTGCTTTAGCAGAAGGTGGATATGCATTGGAAGTTTATGATGGAGAGCTTGACAATGGAACATTTGAAGGAGAATCTGGAGTAGATACTAGCTATATTGCTGTTGAAATAGGCGTATTTACTGAGGGCTTTGTTGAAGTAATAGGAAATATCTCAGAGGGTCAACTTGTAGTCGTACCGCGATGAAAACCGATACAAAAACTGTAATTTCAATCAATAATATTTCCAAAGTTTATGAAGGGCCACCTCCTGTAAAAGCATTAGATGGAGTTTCTTTAAACGTTAAAGAAGGAGATCTGGTAGCAATTGTTGGACAGTCTGGAAGTGGTAAATCAACTTTATTAAATATGATTGGCTTATTGGACAGTGTTTCTGGCGGTTCAATTGAAATAGAAGGCAAAGATATATCTGACCTAACAGATAATGAACTTTCTAAATTTAGAGGCGAAAAAATAGGGTTCATTTTTCAAAGCTTTTTTCTTTTACCTGGATTAACCGCACAAGAGAATGTTGCTGAAGGACTACTATATCAAGGGATTTCAAGGTCAGAAAGGCTAGAAAAAGCTGGAGAGGTTTTAGAACAAGTAGGACTCGGTGATAGGTTAAGCCACCTTCCTAAAGAACTTTCTGGTGGCCAGCAACAAAGAGTTGCTATTGCTAGAGCGCTAGTACAAGACCCAGCATTTGTTTTAGCAGATGAACCAACCGGAAATTTAGATAAAGAATCAGGAATAAATATTTTAAATATCTTAAAAGAACTTAACAACCAAGGAAAAACTGTAATTATGATTACCCACAATCAAGAGCATGCAAATATGTTTAAAAAAGTAATTGAATTGGTTGATGGAAAAATTGTGTAAAAATGAAAAGAAAAAAACTAAGAACTAGAGATTTATTTTTTGTTGCACTTTATGGAGTTCGCGCAAGAAAAGGCAGAGCTACTCTTACGTCAATTGGAATTGGAATTGGAATAGCTGCAATAGTTGCAGTTTCTGGAATATCAGCATCTGGAAGGGCTGACTTACTATCAACTCTTGAGTCACTTGGAACAAATCTGGTAAAAGCTTCTCCTCAAGCAGGATTTTTTGGAACTCAAGAAGATTTACCAAAAGGAGTTCTAGGAATGGTTGAAAGAATTGGACCAGTTGAAGAAGTAACATCTACAACTCAGACTGATTTACTAGTTCGTAGAAGTGACTTTATATCAGAATTTGAAGGTGGGGGAATTTCAACAATAATTACAAGCGCAGAACTTTTAGATGTTATCGGAGGTAATCTTGTTGAAGGTAGGTTCATTACACCTGGTTTGTCTAATATACCTGTAACTGTGTTAGGAAGCGTGACTGCTGAAAGACTTGGAATTACAAATCTTTCAACACCTACAAAGATTCTCATTGATAATGAATGGTTTGGAGTAATTGGAGTATTAGAAGAGCTTAAAATACATCCAGACTTAGATAGATCGGTATTCATAGGTTATGGAGTTGCAAAAACTCTTTTTGATATTGATGAGGAACCAACAACGATTTATTTAAGAGCAAATCCAACATTTATTGAGGATGTTGTTGAGGTACTAGCTCCCTCAATGAACCCTGAAAATCCTGATCAAGTAGAAGTTACTAGACCCTCAGACGCACTAGAAGCGCAACAAGCAGCCGAAGAAGCATTTACTAATTTATTACTTGGGCTAGGTTCTGTAGCTCTTCTTGTTGGAGGTGTTGCCATAGCAAATGTAATGGTTATGTCTGTTCTTGAAAGAAGAATGGAAATAGGTGTTAGAAGATCAATTGGTGCAACCCGTAGAGAAATAAGATATCAATTTTTATTAGAAAGTATAGTTTTATCAGGAATAGGAGGCCTTGTTGGTGTTGGCCTTGGTACCATCATTACTTTGGCTTACACTAACTACACAGATATTGTATTCTCAATACCGATATGGCAAATTTTAGGAGCAGTCTTTTTAGCGTTATTAATTGGAGCAATTTCAGGAGTATATCCAGCTATAAAAGCATCAAAAATCCAACCAGCAGAAGCAGTAAGAAAGTAATCTTTTTTGCTTTGTTGGTTTCTGCCTGCACTATTGGTGAAGAAGAAACTAAGGGTGTAGTCTCACTCGAAGAAAGTGTATCCTCTACAACAATTATTGAGCAAGCAACTTTTGAAGAAGGTGTTTTGAATTTTGCACAATGTATGAGAGAAGAGGGTATTGACTTTCCAGACCCTTCATTTGATATTGATGGAAATCCAGAATTTGATAATTTAGATATTGAAAACGAAGAAGAATTTGAAGAGGCATTTACAAACTGTGAAGATATATTGAGAAATGCCCTCCCAGATCAGTTTGATTTGGATCCAGAAGTTGAGGCAGCGCTTTTAGAGATGCAGATATTGAATGGACATCAGACGAAGTCCAAGAAGCATTTGAAATCTGTCAGCCTGAAAATCCACTTGAAAACTTAAACGATTAAAAATACTTATTAAATACCAGATTCAAAATACATAGGTGGGCTTACTCCTATTGTCTGCCAACATAGGCCTTCACTAATTTCACATTCATCATAAGTAAACACCCAAGTAACAACAAAATACTCATTTTTATTATTTAAAATTTTTATCTCGTAATGAACCATCTCGGCATCTTCTTGAATTACTTCATATGAGTATTCTGTTAAATCAACTATTGCGTTGTATGGAGCAGAAATAAGCATTGACTTAAATCTTTCAATTGGCCCGGTAACCTCTTTATTGTCTATGTGAGCATTATTCCAGATTATTTCAACAGCTTTATCTGGGTCTGATGAGAAATTTCTATAGCTTTCCATTATCTCAATAAGAACATCCTCAGAATCTTTTTGTTCAACTACAAGATCATTGTCAGCACTTGTAGAATTACAACTAAATAAAAAAAAGATAATTAAAAATAATTTTTGAAACTTCTTATCCACTAAAAACAAGCGTCACAACTAAGTACAGATGCAGTAAGAAAGTTACAAAGAGAAATGACCAAAAAAGTCTTTTTTCTAATTTACTCACAATGAGATCGTGACTAAGCCCATTGAATTTAGAACTAAATAGAAGTGAAAAACAAAAGCAACTCCCATGAATGCCCAAAATGTACGTTTTTCTAATTTACTCACAGTTGAATGGTAGTGATAAAAAAAAGTTTTAAGTAATTAATTACTCTCTATTTGCTTTTTCGTATGCTTGACTATAAAGAACATCAAGCACAACATAGATTAATACCGATGCAATCACGGAAACTATGCTTGCGTAAAGTCCAAGTTTTATCATTAAAAGGTCCTTTCAATTAATATTATAATTTACCACAATTATTAGTATTAATTAGTAAATGATAGAAACATTAAGTCAAAACCCGCTTTCATTGGTATTAATATTTCCAGTTGTAACCCTTACGGTCTTTGTAGTTGGAATAATTAGGATAGATTTAGCTAAATTTCAACAAAAACATGTTTCAGGCAAAGAAGAAGAATAATCATTTTTTTGTCACAACAAAATACTTATATTAGATTATGAATTTTGGTGAACTAGAAAACCTTAATGACTCAGAACTCTTTGATTTACAGAATAAAATATCAGAAATTGTAAAACAAAGAAATCTTGAAAAAGGAGATTTAGAGGAAATAATTGATAATTCTTTTAATGTAGGTTTTCCAAAAGTAGATGGCCTAGGACTAAACCCTTGGATTGAGAATTCCTTAATTATTTGCCCTGGAGCAAGAATTGATAAAACAAAAACAAGACATATTTGTAAATTTATTGTCATTGACGAGGAATGGTCATGGGAGTCACCACACATGATTAGCGATGTAATACGAAGAGACCAATCTTCAAAAAACTTTAGGCAACATTCGATAACGCTGATTTCACCATTTGAAGGCATGAAGGTGCAAGTAATATCTCAAAAATCACAACAGGGAAAACATCTTGTTGAGGGCGTCGAGTCTTTTGAATTTAAAAACGGGATACTTGAGAAAACTATGACAAAAGCATCAAGATCAAGGGAACATTAATTATTCACCAAAGTTTTATAATTTAATTATATGTTAAATGTAGTCGTAATAGGTGGTGGCTTTGGGGGTCTTAAATTCCTACAACGGGCTAGAAGCAGCAAGATTCAATTTACGCTTATTGATAAACAAAACCATCATTTATTTCAACCTTTACTCTATCAAGTTGCAACAGCAGTTTTGTCGCCTGCCAACATCGCTTTTCCAATAAGAAGAATGTTTAAAAATTTTAAAAATGTAAAAGTTATTTTAGATGAGGCAACTGATATTAATAGAGAAGATAAAACTGTAACAATTTCTAGTGGTGAAAAAATAAAATATGACCAATTAGTTGTAAGCACAGGCTCTAGACATTCATATTTTGGCAATGATGGTTGGTCAGAGTATTCAAACGGTCTCAAAGGCATAAATGATGCACTGCAGATTAGAGAACGTTTATTAAGAGCATTTGAAAAAGCTGAGAACGAAAAAAATATTGAGAAGAGAAATAAATATTTAAATTTTGTTGTTGTAGGAGGAGGTCCTACGGGAGTTGAAATGGCTGGGTCAATCGCAGAAATAGCTTATAAAAATATGAAAGAGGAATTTAGAAACTTCAAAAGCTCAGATGCAAACGTATATCTTATCGAAGCTACAGAAAAAATATTACCAATGTACAGTGATAGGCTTTCTGGCAAAGCAGAAAAATATTTAATCGATTTTGGTGTTCAGGTTAGAACAAACGAAAAAGTGATAAAAATAGAAAATGACTTAGTAGTTACTGATAAAGAAAGCATAGAAACAGACAATGTGATTTGGGCTGCTGGAAATGAAGCAAGCCCAATAATTAAAAAACTAAATACAAAAACAGACTCGGAAGGAAGAGCGATAGTTGATCCTGATTGTTCTATTAAAGAAGATGGAAACGTATTCGTTATCGGAGATGCAGCAAATTACAAGAATAAGAACAACTCCACACTCCCTGGTATAGCTCCTGTTGCTATTCAGCAAGGTAAATATTTAGCAAAAATTATTAAGAATAAAACTCTAAAACAAGATAGAAAACCATTCAAATATTATGACAAAGGAATGATGGCAACAGTTGGGAGATACAAAGCAATTGGCAAGATTGGAAATATAGAAATATCTGGATTTATCGCTTGGTTGTTTTGGAGTGCAATACACATACTTTATTTAATTGGATATAGATCAAAAATATTAGTAGTTATCGAATGGATATTCTCTTACCTCTTTAATAAAAAAGGAACAAGATTAATTTATAGAGAACCTACTTAACTTTATAACAGTAAAAGAGCTATTCCTAGAAAACCAGCAAATCCTGCAATGTCTGTAATTAATGTAAGAAATATGTTTGATGCTAATGCGGGATCAAAACCTATCTTTTTAAGCATTAAAGGTATTGATGAACCAAATAAATTACCAATAAATATGTTTCCAAAAACTGCAATACTAAGTGCTAAAGAATAATCATTCAAACCAATGAAACTTAGTATTAAAAAAGATAAAACACCTACAAAAATACCATTTATTATTCCTATGAAAGTTTGTTTTCCGATTACCTCAAAAACCCTAGCATCCGAAACATCATTTCTAGCAAGAGCCCTAATTACTATAGCTAGAGATTGAGCACCTGAATTTCCACCAACTAAAGCAACTACTGGCATTAGGGCAGCTAGCAGAATGTCGCTAGCAATAGTCTTTTCAAATTGAGATATTAGTAAAGACACTATAAAAGCCAAACCCATATTTATTGCAATCCACGGCAGCCTTAAACGTATAGACTTTTGTATGGGTGTGAATATAGTTTCTTCTGCTCCAGCACCAAACGATTGTGAGAAATCTTCTGCAATTTCAGTTTGAATAACATCTAGCGCCGTATTGACAGTGGTTTGACCGATAAGTTTGTTACTATTATCTACTACTGGAAGAGCTAACAGTTCATATTGTTTAATTAAAATTGCTGCCTCCTCTTGATCTGAGGACGGATTTACAGAAATTGGATTTTGAATCATTACATTTTTAATTAATTCATTTTCATCTGCAAATACTATTTCCCTGAATGAAATAACCCCGGTTAATTTCCCTTCATTATCAACGGAATATACGTAAATTAGATCTTCAACATTATCGTGAAGAGCTTTTAACTCTTTTAGTGCATCTTTAACTTTTAAACCAGTTGATATTTTTGCAACCTCTTCAGACATCTGTCTACCTACCGAGTTTTCAGGATAAGCTAGTCTCTTGTTTATGTTGAGTTTTGTTGACTTATCAAGAATTTCTAAAATTTCTTCGGTTTCATCTTCAGTAGATCTCTCAAAAACATCAACTACATCCTCTGTATCCATTTGTTTAAATATCTCTTCAACATAAGAATCTTTTAATATCTCTACAATCTGAATAATTGCTCTTGGTCTCAGTGATTCAAATATTTTTACTGAAGTTTCAATAGGAAGAGAGGTAATTAATTTTCCTGCTTCCGATGGGTCAAATTCTTCTAGAGTATCAGCAGAGTCAAACGGGTCAGTTTTAGCAATTTGAACCCATAGGTCTTTATTATTTTCTAAATATATAAAAGCTTGACCAGGCTCCGAACGTGCTAAATCTCTTAATTCTTTACCTTTTAATGGTTCTTTTGAATCATTACTCATGAATACCTCGTATTCACTTTAATTGTCTTAATAAATTTTATTTATGTTAATTGTTTTTTGTGCCAGTCAATTATCGATTCAAACCTTTGAATTCTATGATTTGGTTTCCCTGATCTAGAAAGTTCGTGGCTTTCATCTGGAAATCTAATCATTGTTGTATCAACACCACGTCTTTTAAGATTTGAAAACAGTTGTTCAGCTTGTTCAACTGGACATCTGTAGTCCTTTTCAGAATGAATAATTAGGGTTGGAGTAATAATATTATTTGCATATGTGATTGGACTTTTTTTTCTGTATAAATTTAAATTATTATTCATATCATCTAAAAGATACATTTCAGGAAAACCAATACCGATATCTGACGTTCCTACCATCGTTTCCCAATTCAGCAAAGCTCGCTCAACAATTGCAGATTTAAACATTTTTGGATAATGGCCAATAACCCAAGAGGTCATAAATCCTCCATAAGAACCACCCATAATTCCGTAATTTTTGTTTTCAATACCCATAAGCTTCAGCATTTTTTTAAAAGAGGTTAATACATCGTGTACATCATTAACTCCCCATTTTCTTCCGCATACATCTCTCAAGAAATCATGACCTCTTCCTGTTGAACCTCTAGGATTGCAGGCAATAACATTGAAACCAGCTGAAGCATATGTTTGAAATTCATCAAAAAACGTGTATCCATATTGACTTGCAGGTCCACCATGTACATTTAATAGTGTTGGTTTATTCTTACCAACAAAAATTCCCCATGTGTCTATATCGGATTGACCAGTATCTATTCGATGGTATTCACATCCAAATGTTCTCACATTATTATTGAAGTCATCATTTGTGGTAGACAGCTTCTTGAGTCTTCCATTTACCAATTTAAATATTTCATCGGGATGGGAGAAAGAATTTGCTATTACATACAAGTCTTCACCTATAAAATTAAAATCTTTTATAGTTATATCTTCTTCAATTATCGTTTCTTTCTGACTGGCATTTCTTAAAAGAGTTTTTCCAGAGTCTTCATATAAACAAAAGATTTCATTATCATGTATTTTTACTGACACGACATTTCTATCAAATTCATGCTCAAGAAAACTCAATTTTCCATTTTCTGAGACTTTTAAAATGGTAGTGTTTGTTGGCCAATCGAATCTTTTTCTTAAGCCGACGGCGTAAAGCTTATCTTTAAGACTAAAGATTTGATTAAACATTCCACCAGAATTAATTTTTACTAATTTTGACTTTACTAATTTGATTATGTGTTCCTCAAGCATTGTTCCGTTTTCATTATGCTGACTTCCTATAAAGTAAAGATCCGACCCCACTTCAATTAGAGATGATATAGAAAGTAACGATTCCTTATCACCGTCAACAATTTTTTCAATTTTTAATGAAGAAATGTTTATTTTATAAATGTGAAATCTTTTATTGTAAATTACTCCAGTGGTGTCAAATCTGAAGGGTAACTTGTTGATAACTGTAGGCTGATCTGTTTTATTCTCAATTTTTTTAAACTCATCAGACCATTCTTTGGTAATCACATAAACGAACTTGCTATTCTCACTCCAAACATAATTTACAATTGAGTCCTCAGTATCAAAGATTACTTTTTCACTATTACCATTTTTTATAACTAAATAAGTTTTCGATGAATTTTTCTTTTTCTCAAGCGAGTCAAGAATCTCCGAAGATTTAGGTGTTTTAACAAATGAAATCAATTTATTATTTTTTGAATATTTTGGAATTGAGAAATTGTAGTTTGTAGACTTTTTTAAATCTGTCCATTTATTTTTTGATAATTTATGAATTGAAGATTCATATGAATTGTTTTCCAAGTTTATTTTCGTTGATTTGTAAACAATATCTGAACCATTACTTTGAAGCTCAGACAAATTTTTAATGTCAGATATATTATTAGGATTCATTTATAGTTTTATGTTATTTTATTCTGTTGTAAAGCAGTGTGCCAATTATAGAAAATATAAAACCTACACCAAAAGTATTTAAGTCAGCCAGTCCATAAATATCTGTCGGTATAAACAACCCCCCAGGATTTATATTTAGATCAACATAATAAAATCTATATAATATTGATGAAACAAATCCTATTGAAAATGGAATCACAATACCTTGACTAGTTTTTCTCATTCGGATTTTATAAAACGCTGGAAAAACCAAACATACTGCTAGTAAATCAGCAAATAAAAAAACTGAAAAAATATTTGTAACAAAAAACGACAAGATTAGAGATCCAAATGTTATAACCAGAGTGATTATTTTTGCTTCAGCAACACCACTCTTGACAATATCTAAAGCCATTGTTGATGATATTGCGCTTTGTAGTGTGTCGATACTAGATGCAACCAACATTGTACAAAGGCCTATAACAAGTATTCTTGAGAAACTATTTAATTGTATTTGTTGAATAAAACTTAATGATGGGTTCTCAATTCCAAAACCAGCACCAGATGATCCAGCAATACCAAGTATTAATACAGTTAAAAAACATCCAAGACCTGCAAAAATTGAAGATTTTTTTATTACGCTATCATCTAATGCTGAGTAAGTTCTTTGCCAGTAACCTTGTGAAAAAATTTCAGCTGCAGTCACTGCAAGGATAACTGCAACAGCTGATTTAAAGCTAGGAAGTGTAAATGAATTAAGCCCTCCGATGTTTGCTGCTTTTATAATTTCTCCTAAACCGTTTTGACTAATCCAGAGAGAAAAAACTATAAATAATAGAATAATTATCGAGATCCCCTGAAATCTATCAGTAATTAAAGATGCTTTGAAACCGGACAAGTTTAAATATAGGAATGTGACTAGTGCTATCGCTAAACAAACAATTAGACCTGAAGTATTCGATATCTCTGGAAAAAGAAAGTTGATCGATGCAAATTCAGCAATTAAAAAAGCCGACATATAGATGATTGCAACCAATGAAACAAAAATTTGTGCAAAATTACCGTATTGTTTGTTTATATATTGAGGTAGTGTTGCCTTATCTGGTACAGCATCAACAATTTTAGGACCCAGA
>LUMI01002025.1_pt1 | contig 12434 bp, 14 predicted proteins | sample 729681 | NCBI WGS metagenome assembly LUMI01 (sample SAMN03860267, study PRJNA289734) | marine metagenome | biome: seawater column; feature: ocean; material: water; isolation source: Red Sea water column Station 34 - depth 10m | place: Saudi Arabia: Red Sea | collected 2011-10-15 | depth 10 m
TTGGCGCTTTCCTGATTGGACAACCCGCCGAGTGACAGGATGAACAGCACGCTGGCCGCGATATAGATGGCTGTGACGATATTAGCGCTCATCGTGATTCAACTTTCCCTGTTCAAATGCCCGTCAGCTTTTCTGGAACATCGCCAGCATGCGGCGTGTCACCATGAAGCCGCCGACGATGTTGATCGTGGCGATCAGCACCGAGATCCCGGCGAGGATCATGACTATCTGATTGTCGGAACCGACCTGCAGCAAGGCGCCGAGGATGATGATTCCGGAAATCGCGTTGGTGACGGCCATCAGCGGCGTGTGCAGCGCATGGCTGACATTCCAGATCACCTGGAAGCCGACGAAACAGGCCAGCGCGAAAACGATGAAATGCTGCATGAAGCTCGCCGGGGCGTAGGCGCCGACAAGCAGCATGAACAGTCCGCCGCCGGCAAGCATGCCGAACTGGCGCCGTCCTGCCTTGCGGTGCGCCTCCATCTCGAGCGCCACCTTTTCCTCCGGTGTCAGCTCGACCGGCTTCGGCGCCGCATCCGCCTTTCCGATTGCCTGGACCTTCGGAGCCGGCGGCGGGAAGGTGACCTCGCCATTATGCACCACGGTGGCGCCGCGGATGACGTCGTCTTCCATATTGATGGTGATCTGGCCGTCCTTCTCGGGTGTCAGGTCGTCCAGCATATGACGGATATTGGTGGCGTAGAGTGTCGAGCTCTGCGCTGCCATCCGGCTCGGGAAATCGGTGTAGCCGACGACCTTCACGCCATTGTCGGAGGTAACGATCTGGTCGGCGACGGTCAGGTCGCAGTTGCCGCCCTGTTCCGCCGCGAGGTCGACGACAACCGAACCCGGCTTCATCAGCGCGACCATTTCGGCAGGCCACAGTTTCGGTGCCGGCCGGCCTGGGATCAGCGCCGTGGTGATCACGATGTCGATTTCCGGGGCCTGTTCGCGGAACAGCGCCATTTCCTTTTCGATGAATTCCGGCGAGGCGGGTTTCGCATAGCCGCCCTCTCCCGATCCGTCCTCCTCGAATTCCAGCATCAGGAATTCGGCGCCCATGGATTCGATCTGTTCGGCGACCTCGGGGCGAACGTCGAACGCGCGGACAATCGCGCCAAGCGAAGTCGCGGTGCCGATGGCGGCAAGGCCGGCGACACCGGCGCCGATCACCAGGACCTTGGCCGGCGGTACCTTGCCGGCGGCGGTGATCTGGCCGGTGAAGAACCGGCCGAACTGGTTGCCGGACTCGATCACGGCGCGATAGCCGGCGATGTTCGCCATTGATGACAGCACGTCCATTTTCTGGGCGCGGCTGATGCGCGGCACCATGTCCATGGCGATGGCGTTGCTGCCAGCCGATTTGAAGGTCTCGAGCAGGTCGGGGTTCTGTCCCGGCCAGAACAGGCTGATCACGGTCTGGTCGGCGCGGAGGTGCTTTTCCTCCGCTGCGGAGGTGCCGCGCACCTTGACCACAATGTCGGCCTGCTTCCACAGGGCGGCCGCGGTTTTCACCACGCTGGCGCCGGCCGCTTCATAGGCGGCGTCGTCAAACCCGGCGGCAGCGCCTGCTCCGGACTGGACAAGACACTCATAGCCGAGTTTCCGGATCTGGCCGACGCTGTCGGGCGTCATCGCAACGCGCTTTTCACCCTCGGCCGTCTCTAATGGGCATCCAACCTTCATGTCCCAACCCTTGTGTTATTTTCCTGTTTTGCGGACGCACTCGTCCTAAATACCTGAGCGCCACTTTGGACGCCTCGACTCGGCTGCACAAGTCAGTGAGTCGGGAAGGGATTTTTGCGCGAACCGCTAAAATTGAAAAGACAGCTGCTTGTCATATGCTGTTTTTGACAATTATCCGTCTGTGGCCCCGCCCCGTGCGGATTCGGTCACTGCGTCAGGCGCATGGTCAGAATTTGCACGCCTGCGAGCCCGAAAAGGGCTGCGAACACACCCTCGAACCAGCGCCTTGCCCGCGCATAGGCTCTCGCCATGGTCCCGTTGGAGAACAGGAAGGCATAAGTGAAGAAGACAGCGGCGTTGTTCAATCCGATGATGATGACCACAAGCGCCAGTTCGCCGGCGCTGGTGCCGGCCGGCACGCCGATGGAGAACAGCGTGCCAAAGAACAGGATCGGCTTGGAGTTCGTGATGTGAAGCGCGAGGCCGGCCATGAAATGGCCACGCGGTGCGGGCATGTCGGCTATCTTGCCGGCACCGGGGACCATGGCGGACCGCAGGGACTTGAATGCGAGCCAGAGCAGATAGGCGCCGCCGCAATAGCGCACTGTCTCGAGCATCCAGACATGCGCCAGCAGGATGGCGCCGACACCGAATGCGGCAGTGGCCGACCATATGTAGGACCCGGCCATGATGCCGGCCGAGAGTGACAGTCCGGCGCGCCGTCCATGGCGCATTGAGGTGCCGGCGATGCCGAGTGTCGCTGGACCGGGGCTGGCCGAGGCGATAATCCCGGCACCGAGCATCAATGGCCAGTTGAGTTCATCCATGATGTCTGTCCTTCACCGGGATATGCAGGTGCGATCTCGCCACCATAGGCCGGATTAAACATTGCCATCATTTCGGCTGGCGGCCTTCCGACGGGCAGATTCCACAAACAACAAAAGCCGCCATGGCGTGCCAGGGCGGCCTTCAGTCACGTTTTGGTCAATCGCGTTTTGGCGGATCAGGCTCTAGTAGCCTTCGCGCTCCATCCGCTTGCGCATCAGCTTGCGCACACGGCGGGTCGATTCGGCAGCTTCGCGGGCACGACGCTCGGACGGCTTTTCATAGGCCCGGCGATTCTTCATCTCGCGGAACACGCCTTCGCGCTGCAGCTTCTTCTTCAGGACGCGAAGCGCCTGGTCAACATTGTTTTCACGTACAGTTACGTACACGGTCCATCACACCTTTCGGTCTGGTTAGATTTTCCCGCCGGCTAAAATCCCGTAATGCCGGGGATTTAGGCGCTTGGCAGAGCGATCACGCAGGCTGGTTTGCCGTAGCCCTCGCAACAGGGCACAGGGGATATCACGCTGCGGGGTGTTTTGTAAAGCCTGAAGCCGCAAATCGGCCGGATTGCTGCCGGATCGGCCTGTGCTGTGTTACCGCGTGTCAGGCGAGGGCCCTTTTGGCGAGGGCCCTGTCCCGGCGACTGCGTCAGTTTGCGACTGGAAAAACAGCGCGAACATTATATTATGAGATGGTGAAGTACAAAAAGAGCTTTTGGTCAACTGGCGGAGAGAGCTGTGACCAGCAAAGACGACCTTCATGGTGCCAAGTATAATGCGGTAGATCCGGACGCGGCTTCGATCATCGAGGCAGCGCTGGTGCATGTGCCGTTCGACGGATGGGGCCAGGCGGCGCTGAATGCCGGGGCTGCCGACGCCGGGTTCACGGCCGACGATGTGGCGAGGCTGTTCCCGTCCGGCGCGCTTGACGCAATTGTCATGCACTCGGCCATGGCGGATGCGGCAATGGTGGCGGCCTTCGAGGGCATGCCAGACCGTCCCGACCGTATTCACCTGATGGTTCGCCAGATGATCCTGATCCGCCTTGATCAGGCTGCTCCGCACAAGGAAGCCGTCCGGCGCGGCCTTGCGATCCTTGCGGTGCCGGGCAACGCGCTGGCATCGGCGCGGGCGCTCTATGCCACAGTCGACGCCATATGGCGTGCCGCCGGCCAGACCGATACCGATATTTCCTTCTATACAAAACGGGCCACGCTCGCCGCCGTCTACAGCGCCACGCTTCTGGCCTGGATTGCGGACACGAGCGGCGACCCGGCAGTTGTCGAAGGGTTCCTCGACCGCCGTCTTCGTGATGTGGCGCAAATTCCCAAGGCCACCGGGCCACTCCGCGGTGCGGTTAGCGCGGGCCAGCGCCTCGCCGAAGGCATGTTCCAGGTGGTCGGGCGCGTGCGGCGCTGACCCTTCTTCAGTCTGACGGGACTGCCAGGCCGAATAGCCAAGCCGAATAGCCGGGTCGAACTGCCGGGCCGAATTGCCGATGTGTCGATTCGCTGGTGTTTGGCTTGTCTCCTGCGCTATAAGGCGGGTCCCGACGGCAACGCCCGCCAATCGAGACACGAGACCAGCATGCCCATCAAGGTGCCAGACAATCTGCCAGCCCTCGAAGACCTGCTTGCCGAGCAGGTCGATGTGATGGCGCAAAAACAGGCGCTTCGTCAGGATATCAGGCCGTTGCGGCTGCTCCTTCTGAACCTGATGCCGAAAAAACAGGAGACGGAGATCCAGTTCGCCGGCGTCTTGAGGATGTGAAGGATGAGTTCTTCGATGCGCTGATCGTGACCGGTGCGCCGATCGAGAGGCTTCCCTTCGAAGAGGTTGCCTATTGGGAAGAGCTGACCCAGATCATGGACTGGTCGCGGACACATTGCTTCCGCAGGCTTGGCATCTGCTGGGGCGCTCAGGCGCTTCTCTATCATTTCCATGGCGTGCTGAAGCATGATTGCGGCGACAAGCTGTTCGGCGTGTTCCGGCACGAGCTGAAACATGTGCCGGGGCGGCTGATGCGCGGCTTCACGGATAATTTTCCGATGCCCGTCTCGCGCTACACCGAGAACAGGCGCGCCGAACTCGAGGCCGCCGGCATCGAGGTTCTGGCCGAAAGCGAGGATTGCGGTGTCGGGCTGGCACGGCAGCCGGACAGTGGCGACCTGTTCGTCCTCAATCATCTGGAATATGACGCCGAGACGCTTGGCGCGGAATATCACCGTGACCGCGAGCAGGGCATGGCCACGGCGCTGCCGCACGGCTATTTCCCGAATGACGATCCGGATGCCGAGCCGGTGAATTTCTGGCGGCCCTATGCGTTCCTGATGGTCAGCAACTGGATCAATGATCTGTATCAGGCGACGCCGTTCGACCTTGAAACACTGAACAAGGGCTGAGCGCTCGGCTTTCCGCCCGGACGGGTTGTCAGTCGCCCAGACGGCGGCTGACATGCCCCATCTTGCGGTCCTGGCGTGCCTCGGGCTTGCCATAGAGATGGAGGTGGTTGCCGGCATCGGCCAGCAGGCCCGGCACCCGGTCCAGATGCTGGCCGAGAAGATTGTCCATCTGCCAGCGTCCATAGGGCGTGGTATCGCCGAAGCCGAGGCCGGTCAGAACCCGCGCCAGCTGCGTGAACTGGCTTGTGGCACAGCCCTCGATCGTCCAGTGAAATGAATTGTGCGGCCGCGGTGCCATCTCGTTGAACAGCAGCCTGCCGTCGGCGGCGATGAAAAACTCGACAGCCAGCAGCCCGACGAGATCGACAGCCTCTGCCAGGGCTGCCGTGGCGCTCTGCGCCGCCTCCTCGATCGCCGGAATGACCGGGGCCGGGGCCACAGTGCGTGCCAGAATGCCGTTTTCGTGGCGGTTCTGGCTGACCGGAAAATGCACCATGTTGCCCTGTGCGTCACGGGCGAGAAGGGCGCTGATCTCGCCGTCGAAGGCGATCATCTCCTCGAGGATGGCATCATCGCTTCCGACAGCTTCAAGGGCGGTTGCAAGATCGTCATCCGGTTTGATCCGCACCTGGCCCTTGCCGTCATAGCCGAGCCTGCAGGTCTTCAGGATGGCCGGGCCGCCAAGCGCCTTCATCGCCAAGGTCAGATCCTGCAGCGATCCGACCTGCCAGAAGCGCGGCGTCGGGATGCCTAGGCCGGCGGCGAGGGTCTTCTCTGCAATCCTGTGCTGTGCCGCCTGAAGCGCGGCCGCGCCCGGGCTGGCAAGGCAGCTCTCTCCGATGACCTGCATGGTGGCAGCCGGCACATTCTCGAATTCGCTGGTCACGGCATCAACGCTCGCCGCGAACCGGCGCAGGCTTTCGATGTCGTCATAGGATGCGGTGGTTGTCGTGGTCGCCACCTCTCCGGCCGGGCTTGCCTGCGCATCGGGGGCATAGACATGCGTCCTGACGCCGAGTTGCGCGGCGGCGATGGCAATCATCCGGCCAAGCTGGCCGCTGCCGAGGATGCCGATGCAAGGGGTGCCTTGTCCGTGGCTGCCGGCCGGGCTGGTCATGACGGGCTGTCGGCTACCGAATCGGTCTGTGCCTGACGCCAGCTGTGCAGGCGGCTTGCCAGCGCGGCGTCGCCAAGCGCGAGGATCTGGGCCGCCATCAGGCCGGCATTACGGGCGCCCGGAATGCCGATGGCAAGCGTGCCGACCGGAACGCCGGCCGGCATCTGCACGATCGACAGCAGGGAATCCATGCCCTTCAATGATTTGGATTCGACAGGCACGCCAAGAACGGGAAGGTCGGTATGCGCCGCCAGCATGCCCGGAAGATGCGCTGCGCCGCCTGCACCGGCAATGATCACGCCGAATCCCGCATCCGCCGCGCCGCGCGCAAATGCCGCCAGCCTGTCGGGTGTGCGATGTGCCGAGATGATTTTCGCCTCATAAGGCACATCCAGCATTTCCAGCATCTGGGCGGCTTCCTGCATGGTGGTCCAGTCGGACTGGCTTCCCATGCAGACGGCAACGGCGGGACGGGTGGTGGTATTGGACATGGGCTTCGTTCTCGTCTCAGGCGATGATTCACGCGATGATGTCGGGAAGGATGCGGCTTCGCACAAGTGCCATCTCGTCCTTCAGGACAAGTTTGCGCTTTTTCAGCCGTTGCAGCTGCAACTGGTCGAACGGCTTGTCCTCCGACAGCCGCTCGATCACGTCGTCAAGGTCGCGATGCTCGCTCTCCAGCACGTGCAGACGCGCTTTCAGGATTTGCTGTTCCTCGATGTCGGTGCTGTTCACCGGTTGTCTTCCCGTTCCGCAGGCCCCTCTGCGTCCGGCAGGGCGTCGGCCGTTTCAGGCCGGACCCGTCTTGCCATCGGGTCAGGGCAGTTCGCTGATATCCGATACCTGTTCCTCGACATGCGGCGTGCCGCCGGCCTTTTCGATGGCGGCGTCCAGGTCGGTCTGCTTGCACAGGCCGAGCATCGCCGGATGCTTTGCCGAGATGTTGCTGATGTTCCAGTGTGTCCGCTCGCGGATTTTGGTGATCGTTTCCTTGGTGGTGCCGATCAGCTTGACGATCTGCGAGTCCTTGAGCTCCGGATGGTGCTTGACCAGCCAGGCAATGCCGTCGGGCTTGTCGCCGCGGCGAGCCACCGGAACATAGCGCGGCCCCTTGGTGCGGCGGTTGGGCGTCGGAAGGTCCGAGGTCGCCAGTTCGAGGCGGCCCGACGGGTCGGCCTCGCAGCGCTCGATTTCCTCGCGGGTCAGCTGGCCGTTCTGCACCGGGTCGTAACCCTGGATGCCGATGCCGGTTTCGCCATCGGCAATCGACTGCACCTCCAGCGGGTGGAGGCTGCACAGATCCGCAATCTGGTCGAAGGACAGTGCGGTGTTGTCGATCAGCCATACGGCCGTTGCCTTGGGCATGAGCAATTGTGTCATCATTACCTGCTTTCTGCTGCAAGCCCGATCCTGCGGGCTGCGCAATCTCGCGTTAAATAGCGGGGATGCGCCTTTATAGCCATGAACCGCCTGTTTTGCAAAGACCTTTGCGGGGCGTCGGGGAATCACCGATACTGGCTTCAACACCGGCTGAACGGAGGCAGGATATGGAAGACGAACTCGAGAAGCTGAAGCCGGCCGGCCCCGGCCCCGAGATGGAGCGCTGGAACGTCGAAGACCTCGAGGCCTATGTCGCCGCGATGAAAGCCGAGATTGCCAAGGTCGAGGCCATTATCGCCGGCAAGGGCTCGGTGAACGCGGCTGCCGAAGCGCTGTTTGGCGGCAAATCCTGATCCCGTCAGCTGACATCCGCCGGTCAGCCGGTATCGGTTTTTGACGGGTCGGGAAGCGGCAGCATCCAGTCTGGTATGGCGAGGCGCGCGGCATGGCCACCTGCTGTCAGCTCGTGATCGCCGTCATTGATCCGGTGGATGTCTGACAGTTTCATGGCGGCAAGGCAAAGCGCCCTCTCGCCGCCGCCGCCGGCAACACTCAGAACGGTGCCGAGATCACGCTCGCCCTCGGATACCGCCTCGCCACTCGCCGGGCAGCCGCCGCTGACTTCCAGCGGCACGATGCGCCGTTTCACCAGTCCGCGATAATGCGTGCGCGCCGTGACCTCCTGCCCGACATAGCATCCCTTCTCGAAATCGACGGCGCCAAGCCTGTCGAGCCCTGCTTCCAGCATCAGCGCCCGTTCCGGTTGCAGGTCGACCGGGCCCTGCGGCACACCGGCGGCAATGCGCCCCGCATGCCACTGGTCGATGTCCGCCGGTCCGGACCCTGATGCTGTTTCGGGACCTGATCCCGCCGGCCCGATCCAGCGCCATCCCAGCGCCGGGTGCCGCGGGTCGGTGCTCGCGCCCCGGGGCAGTCCAGCATGAAGCCGTCATCCACGCGCAAGACCATCATGTCGGCGAGGATTCGTCCCTGCGGCGTCAGCAGGGCGCTGGCCCGGGTTTCGCCGGGCGAGAGCGCCTCCATATCCGATGTCAGGATCGACTGCAGGAAGTCTGCCGCTTCGGCGCCGCCGATCCGGATCACCCGCCTTTCCGGGTCCTGTGCCGCCTGTCCTGTGCTGCTGCTCATGCCGTTCATTGCCTTTCGGTGATCTCACCATCATAACGGGCGATATAGAAATGTCGCTTGCGCGCCCAGAAACATCTGTCCTCGTCGGGCCAGATTTCGCGGTAATGCTCGGTGTCCTTGAAATAGAAGGTCTGCGTGCAGAACAGATATTTCACTCTGATCCTCTCGGGACCCAGATCGAGCTTGCCGCGGTCACTTGTGCTGATGGTGATGGCCGGGCGGTCGCGCCGGAAACACTGGCCTACCTTCTCGCCCCGGCAGGCGGTCTCGTCGGATTTGGTGATCCGCACATAGGTGAACCGCCCGTTCGAGAAGCGGAACCCCTCGTCGTCAAACATCGCGCACTCGTCATCGGGAGGCGTCTGCGAGCGCGCGAACTCGCAGGTGAACCAGGTGCCGCCCCAGCTGTCATCAGCCGCTGCCGGCAGGCCCGGCATCATGACTGTCAGTGCGGCAAGCATCGTGGCAGCGATCATGGTGCGCAGATGTCCCGTCATGAGATGGCCAGCCTCGGCGGCTTGCCGAGCATCATTGCCCCGCCGGCCTGTGCCAGCAGCGCAAGCGCGATATTCAGACCCATCAGGACCCCCATGCCGTACCCCATATCAATCAACATGCCCATCACCATCGGCGACAGGGCCGAGCTAAACACCCCGAGTGGCAGAAATATGGCCTTCACCTCGCCGAGGTAACGGGTTCCGTACATCTCTGCCAGGGTCGCCGAGACGGCGCTGTAGGGCATGCCGGACGCAAAGCCGAAAAAGACAAAGAACAGGAACACGCCGGCCTGGCCCTCGACCAGCCACAGGGCGGCGCAGGCAAGGGTGATGGGGAGCATCATATGCGCCGCCACCCGCCGGCCGGTGAACCGGTCGACAAGCTGGCCGGCGACGAGCGTTCCGATCACCACGCAGGCGGCATAGACAACATACATCGCCGCCCAGCTGGCCAGCGACACGCCGGCAAGCTCGGCAAGATAGATCTGGTGGAACAGCATGCCGGTGACGGTGAACCCGGGGATCATCGTCAGTCCGACGAGCCCAAGCCAGAAACGGCTGTCGCGAAGAACGGCGCGCCGGCGCCAGTGATTGACACTGTCGATGGTGATGATGTCGGCATCGGCTTTGTCGTCGATACCCGCCGCCGCCGCCGCCGCCCGCACCCCTTCGAGGCCGCCGCCATCCTGGTAGCGGGTGCGCTGTGTCAGGGTGCGAAGGAAGGGCAGAAGCCCGACAAGCGGCAGGAAGGGAAGGATCATCCACAACAGTCGCCAGTCCAGAATGGACAGCAGCGCCACCACCGAAGCGGGGCCGATGGATTCAGCGGCATTCATGCCGAGCTGCGCCAGCGACAGCGCCCGTCCCCGCGCCGCCACATAGCGCCGTGCCATCGCCGTGGTGTAGGTGTGCGTCGTCATCCCCTGGCCGAACAGCCGCAGCAGGTACAGCCCGCCAATCAGGGCGATGACCGAATTCACCTGGCTGAACATCATGGCCGCCGCGCACAGGCAGCAGATCACAAGGAATGCCAGCCGTTCCCCCCGCATCGTGTCGGCCAGCTTGCCAAGCCAAAGCAGGGTGACTGCGCTGGCCGTGGTGGCAATGGCGTAATAGGTGCCGAAGGCGCCGTGGCTGAGCCCGAGTTCACTCCTGATCTCGGACGAGAAGAGCGAAATGAAAAAGGTCTGGCCAAGCGACGAGCAGAAGGCCATCGCCACGCCGAACAACAGGAAGCGCCATTCGACCCGCATGAAATCGAACGTCGGCACCTGCAGGGGCGGGGCGGACGGCAACGGATCGGAACGGGGCTGGGTCATGGCGGGGATTTCACCACGGGCGGGTGACCCCGGCAAGCCCCTGAGGCAAGTAAACCCGGCCGGCGGAAACGCAGAGCAGGCCGGTTCTTCTGTGTATGTGCCGCACTGTTGCGCAGGACTTGAAAGCCGCGACCCAGATGCATAACTAAAACGCATACGAAAAGCGCCTCGCATAAAAAATGTCGAAAGACGGTGCCTGCGGGGCGCATGTGCCGGTGGTTTGCCGTTACACTGTCCCTTCTGCCCGCACGGCAGCGCCCGGGCAGGCTTCGGTGGCCGCCGGGAAGGAGTGTGAGCCATGCAGACCGACAAATTCACCGCCCTTGTGCGAAACGCCGTGATGGCGGCGCAGAATGACGCCCTTGCCGCGAACCATCAGAAGGTCACGGCGATGCATCTTCTTCGCGCGTTGCTGGCGGATGACAACGTCACCCTTCGCAGCCTCGTCGGGCGCGCCGGCGGTGACATCGACGGGCTTTCCGCGGCGCTGGACAAGTCGCTTGCGGCGATCCCGGCGGTGACCGGGTCGGGCGCCGACCAGCTGCAGCTCGATATCGACCTTGCCCGCATCCTGCAGGCTGCCGAGGGTGAGGCGAAAACCCTTGGCGACAGTTTCCTTGCGGTGGACGCGCTGCTTCTTGCCATGGTCAAGAGCAAGGGCGAGGTCGGCCGCCTCTTGTCCGGGGCGGGGCTCGACGCGGCGCGCGTGTCTGCCGCCATCGCCGATATGCGCAAGGGCCGCACCGCCGACAGCGATGCTGCCGAGGACAGCTATGAGGCCCTGTCGAAATTCACCACCGATGTCACCGACGCGGCGCGGCGCGGCAAGCTCGACCCGGTCATCGGGCGCGAGGCCGAGGTCCGCCGCACCATCCAGATTCTGGCGCGCCGCACCAAGAACAACCCGGTGCTGATCGGCCAGCCCGGCGTCGGCAAGACCGCCATCGCCGAGGGGCTGGCGCAGCGCATCGTCAATGGTGATGTGCCGCAGGCGCTTGCCGACAAGGCGCTGCTGTCGCTCGACATGGGCGCGCTTGTCGCCGGCGCGAAATATCGCGGCGAGTTCGAGGAGCGTCTGAAGGCCGTCCTGAAAGAGGTCGAGTCACGGGACGGCGAGGTGGTCCTTTTCATCGACGAGATGCACCAGCTTGTCGGCGCCGGCAAGACCGACGGCGCGATGGATGCCTCGAACCTGCTGAAGCCGGCGCTGGCGCGGGGCGAGCTGCGCTGCATCGGCGCGACGACGCTGGATGAATACAGGCAGTATGTGGAAAAGGACGCGGCGCTGACCCGCCGGTTCCAGCCGGTCTTCGTCGACGAGCCGACGGTCGAGGACACCATTTTCGTGCTGCGCGGCCTGAAAGAGAAATACGAGCTTCACCACGGTGTCCGCATCACCGACGACGCGCTGATCGCAGCGGCGAAACTCTCGCATCGCTATATTTCCGAACGGTTTCTTCCCGACAAGGCCATCGATGTGATGGACGAGGCGGCAAGCCATTTGCGCATCCAGTCCGACAGCAAGCCTGCCGAGCTGGACGCCATCGACCGCAGCATCATGCAGCTGAAGATCGAGCAGGCGGCGCTGCAGAAGGAAAATCCCGACAGCGCGAAAAAGCGGCTTGATGCCATCGCGGCCGAGCTGGTGCGGCTCGAGGCCGAATCCGCAACGCTGACCGCGCAGTGGGAGGATGTGAAAGGCCAGATGGCCGAGGTTGGCCGGCTGCAGCAGGGGCTCGAGGATTCGCGGCACCGGCTGGAAGTGGCGCAGCGCGAGGGCCGCCTCGAAGAGGCTGCCGAGCTCGCCTATTCCCGCATCCCGGCGATCGAGCAGGAGCTTGCCGCGGCGAAATCCGCTGTCTCGGAATCCGAGATCGTCGACGAGGAGGTCACCGCCGCGCAGATCGCCGCCGTGATCAGCAGCTGGACCGGAATCCCCGTCGACAAGATGCTGGAGGGCGAGCGCGAGAAGCTGCTGGCGATGGAGGCCGAGATCGGCCGCCGTATCATCGGCCAGGCCGAGGCCGTCAGCGCCGTCGCCAACGCCACCCGCC
>LUMI01000420.1_pt1 | contig 12428 bp, 14 predicted proteins | sample 729681 | NCBI WGS metagenome assembly LUMI01 (sample SAMN03860267, study PRJNA289734) | marine metagenome | biome: seawater column; feature: ocean; material: water; isolation source: Red Sea water column Station 34 - depth 10m | place: Saudi Arabia: Red Sea | collected 2011-10-15 | depth 10 m
TTTAAAGGCATTACAATCGTCATTAAAGGAACAGAAATTAATGTCATAGAGCCACCTAAGCCAGATTTTGCAATTCCGTATAAAATTATTGCAGGAATTACTGTAAAAAAAAATAATAAATTTATTTCCATTCAGGTTTACTGAAATTGAAATAATTTTTTTCCTAGAGGACTAATTGGTTCTTGAGGAGTTGGTTTTTTGCCAGTTTTATCTTTTACCATTTTAAGTAATTTTTTTGCCAATCCTTTTCTTCTAAACATAGGGTTCACAAATATATACTCCACCTCACCTAGCTCATTAAATCTAGTAAATCCAAGTGTAGTATTACTGTTTTTAAAGGTAATAATACCCTCAGTTTCAATACATTCGAATTGTAATGGATTGGTCATATTTAGTCATATAGTAGCAATCCAAGAATTGCCAAGACTATAATTGCTAAAGCGACAACAATGTAATTAAGCTTAATTTTGAACTTATTATAAAAAAATTCCTCAATTTTTTTCCAAAAGAAAATAATTAAAAGAAGTAAAATAACTGGAATTATAATTTTTAGCATATTTTAGACTAAACCAAGAATTATGTTTTTTAAATTATATAAATTGTCTTTTAATTGAATTTCTTTGCATAAAATTTCTTATCTGTTAAGCAATCATGATGTCTAATAAAAACTTTGGTTTTGGAACGCAAATTAGAAAGTCCCCTTATTTTAATGCAACTGTCAGATGGGGTGCAAAAGGTTTTTCAGTTTATAATCACATGTACATTCCAAGAGATTTTGGAAGTCCAGAACAAAATTTTTGGAATTTAATTGAAAAATCAATTTTGTGTGATGTTGCTGTTGAAAGGCAGGTGGAAATTACTGGGCCAGATGCCTACAAATTTATACAGTTATTAACTCCTAGAGATTTATCAAAACTCTCAATTGGTCAATGTAAGTATGTTTTAATAGTCAACAATGAAGGTGGAATCTTAAATGATCCAGTTTTATTAAGGTTAGGTGAAAACCATTTTTGGCTTTCTTTAGCAGATAGTGATGTATTATTTTGGGCTCAAGGTGTTGCTGTTAATTCTGGATTAAATGTAAAAATAACAGAACCAGATGTTTCGCCATTACAACTACAAGGACCTACTTCAGGTGAAATAATGATTAAGCTTTTTGGCGATAGTATTAAAGATTTAAAATATTATTGGCTTAAAGAATTTAATTTAGACGGGATCCCTTTAATTGTCTCAAGAACAGGTTGGTCTAGTGAGCTTGGATATGAATTATATTTAAGAGATGGAACTAAAGGTGATGATTTATATGAAAAAATTATGGAAGCTGGCAAAGAACATGGTTTGAAACCGGGTCATACCTCATCAATAAGAAGAATTGAAGGTGGAATGCTATCTTATCATGCAGATGCTGATATAAATACAAATCCATTTGAATTGGGTCTTGATAGATTGGTAAATTTAGAAAGTGAAATAAATTTTATTGGAAAAGATGCATTGAAAAAAATAAAACAAGATGGAATTAAAAGAAAGCAAGTTGGTATTGAAATAGATTGTGAGCCCCTATCTGGTCCTAATACGACTTTCTGGCCAGTTTTAAATGATCAAAAAAATATTGGCAAAATTACCTCTGCTGTTTACTCTCCAAGATTAAAAAAAAATATTGCTCTTGCAATGATTGATATAGATCATTCAAACTTAGGACAAAAATTAAAAGTTAAAATAGATGAAAATGTAATTAATTGTTCTGTTGTAGAAAAACCATTCTTTGATCCCAAGAAAAAGATAGCTTCAAGTTAAATTAAAAAACTAAATAAGTAATTAAGACCACTATTAAAACAATTATAGACCAAATAGACAGATTGGTTAAAAACTGCTTAAGTTTTGAGTTTGTTTTAAGAAATGCAGGTAATACTAGTATTAAAACTGCTATTAAAGATATTGCTGGAACTATTTGTTCTAAATTCAATTTAATTATTGTTTTATATTATACCCTTTTTTTAATAACACAGAGACTACCGTTACACAGGCTATAAGAAAAACAACCATGCATGTAATACTTATCCATATATTAAAATCAGAAACTCCATAAAAAGAAAATCTCATTCCATTTATTAAGTAAACAACAGGATTAAAATAAGTAACTGTTTGCCAAAAAGGAGGTAACATGTCTAGCGAATATAAACTTCCACCTAAAAATACCATTGGTGTAATTACAAGTGTTGGAATAATTGACATCTGCTCAAAGTTTGAACTCATAAGTCCAATTAAAAAACCAAATAAAGCAAAAGTAAATGCAACAAGTACAAGCAAAAATATCATAAGTAATGGATATTTAACTGTTACATCTACAAAAAATAAAGAGGTTATAAAAATCACTACTCCAACCATTAAAGTTTTTGTTGCACCAGCTCCAACAAAAGCAAGTACTACTTCTAATGTTGAAACAGGAGCCGCTAGAATTTCATAAATTGTTCCATTAAATTTTGGAAAAAATATTCCAAACGATGTGTTACTAATAGATTGGGTTAATAACGTTAACATCAATAAACCAGGGACAATGTATGATCCGTAACTTATTCCATCAATATTTTGAACATAGTCACCAATTACTGATCCAAAAACTATAAAATAAAGAGAAGTAGATAAAACAGGAGATAGTAAAGATTGAGTTAGAGTTCTTCTGAATCTATCCATCTCATGTAAATACATTGCTCTTAATGCATAAAAGTTAAGCTTCATTGTTTTCCTTTACTAAAGTTACAAATATTTTCTCTAGAGTGCTTTGTTCAGTTTTTAAATCTTTCATCTTCAATCCCGCATCTCTTAAATCTTGAAGTAGATTTGTGATACCTGTCCTATCAGATTGAACATTATAAGTATAAATTAAAGACATTTTATCATTTGTGGTAACTAAATCATATTTAGAAAGTTGTTGAGGAATAGACGTAATTTTATCTTGTAGTTCTATAGTTAATTTTTTGTGCCCCATTTTTTTCAATAATTCTTTTTTATCTTCAACAACAATAATCTCACCCTGGTTAATTACTGCAACCCGATCTGCTATAGCTTCTGCTTCCTCGATATAATGAGTAGTCAAAATAATTGTAACACCAGTCTGTCTTAACTTTTCAACAACCTTCCACATATCTTGTCTTAATTCAACATCAACACCTGCAGTTGGTTCATCCAAAAACAAAATTGAGGGTTCGTGCGAAAGTGCTTTTGCAATTAAAACACGTCTCTTCATACCACCAGACAATTGTCTTAATCTTAAATCTTTTTTATCCCACAAGCTTAAATCTTTTAAAACTTTTTCAATATGTTTTGGATCAGGAGCTTTTCCATACAATCCTCTAGAGTAAGAAACATTATTAAAAACTGTTTCAAATTGTTCTAATGTTAATTCTTGCGGAACTAATCCTATTCTTGATCTAGTCTCACGGTATTGATCTATAATATCAAAATTATCAACAGTAACTTTTCCAGATGTTGGTGTTACAATTCCACAAATAATACTTATCAAAGTTGTTTTACCCGCTCCATTAGGACCAAGCATTGCAAGAATCTCACCTTTTTTAATATCAAGATTTACATTTTTTAAAGCATTAAATCCGTTGTTATAAACTTTTGATAAATCTTTAATAATGATTTGATTGTCTTCCATAAAGTAGAGAGACATATAATTGTTAAAAAGATTATTACAAGAATTTAGATGTTTTCAAGTACTCGTTGTGCACATTTTTTAGCGCTACAGCTGCTATTTAAATTTTTGATACCCTTTTTTTCATTTAATGACAAGCTTGATTGAACTTCTTTAGTTTCCAATAATTATATGGCCAAGGAGTAATAAATCCAACAGCAAGCATAATTGGAACAACCCACCAAGTTAATATTGCACCACCAGTTAAAAGATAGTCTGTTAAGTTCATTGCAACTTCCATACTTATCATTGAAATAAAACTCATTCCAATTGCAGTATGAAAAGCTTTTTTAAAATCAAAATTTTGTCTTATAAGAATTATTGTCTCTAAAATAATACTTGTTATTAATCCATTGATTATTGCAAGGATCATTATTCCAAGAACTGGAAATGGGATCTTTGTTAGTTGAAAAAATAATATTGTTCCAAAGTCACCTATGGCACAACCAAGTAGACACCATGCAGTATTCTTTGCACTCCTTCTCCATGTATGTTTGCATGACCAATTAAATTCTATCGTTTCTGAACTCATTTAACTAATTTAGTGTGATTTTCGGAATTTACTATGGCAAGCCTTACAATTAGACCACATATATTGTTGCATTGTCCCTCTTAAATCATCTGCGTCTTCAATAACTGCTGCTAGTTGTTTCATGTCATCGGCAGATTTTTGCATTAAGGCATTAAATTCATCTTTATTTTCCCATATTGATGGGAGCGCTTCTGTATTAAATCCCTCTTTAGTATTTTCTGGAAAATAATTTAAAAGAGTTTCGTAGTTTTCTGTCATCTCTTTCATAAATTTCTTTGCTTCTTCAAATTCTAAATCATTTATCAAAATATTTACTCTTTTTGCTGTTTTATAATTATCGCTAAATATTGCTTTTCTTCCTTTGATTATATCTTCTACACTGTCCTCGGATTGAGCAATAAGACCTGTACTTATTAAAAATATCAATGTTAAGATTGTTAGTTTAATTTTTTTCATGTTAAAAAATTATTATGAGACAAGTTAACATTATACCTAAATATAACATTATAACAAAATTTTTTCACTGGCTAAGTGTTTCTGGTTTAGTTGTGCAAATACCATTAGGTTTTTATCTTGTAGATATGGATTTTTCTGACACTAGAATTTTAATTGAAGATATACATGTAATTCTTGGATTAAGTATATTTTACGTAACATTATTTAGAATATTGTTTAGATTGATGCTTCAGTCTCCAGATGATCCAATCGAGGGATTTGCTGGTCAAATGATAGTTGCAAAGATAAATCATTTTTTACTTTATGTAACACTGCTAACAGTAACGTGTTCAGGAATATTAAAAAAGTTATTTAATGGTGAAAAAGTGAATTTTTTTTTATTTGATTTAAAAATGAAAACTGATTTTGATAAGGCTGAAGTCTTGTACGATGTTCATGTTTATTCAAATTATACATTAATTGGTTTGATAACATTGCATATTTTAGCAGCATTATTACACACATTTATTTTAAAAGATGATGTTATAAAAAGAATTACTTAATGAAAAAAATCATAATTATTTTACTTTTAATTTTACCAACTAATTTATTTGCATTTGAAAAAGTTACCAATTTTACTTTTGAAAAATTTAATAAAGCAAATTCAGAAGGCAAAACAATAATTATAAACTCATGGAATGAATGGTGCACTGTATGTGCTGCCCAAACATCAATTTTTGCAGAAGCTAAAGAGGATTTTCCAGATTTTGAATTTTTATTTTATGAACAAGATAAAAATAAAGAAATCGCTGAAGCTTTAAACATAAAGTTTTGGACCACAATTGTAATTTATAAAGATGGCAAAGAAATTGCTAAAGAAATTGGTCTTGATAACAAAGAAGATATTTATAATTTATTAAAAAAAGGAATTTAAATTATTCGTTTCTAACTAGCGGATAAACTTTAGGATTTAAATATCTTAGATTGGTCAAAATTATTAATACTAGTGTCACCACTGCTATTGAAATAGATATATTGGTGAATAAAATAAAGTCAAAACTCCATTTCAACTGAAATATACTTTCAATTATATATTTAGATGTAATTACTGCAAAAAAGGTTGAAAATAAAATTATTGAAATAAAATTTATAACAAATTCTATAATTGAGGAAAATAATATTTCCTTTTTAGAAAAACCTAATATTTTAAAAATTAAATTTTGAAATTGTTTTACTTTCCCCTGAACAATAATTGTGCTTGAAATCACAATTAAACCTATAACAATTGTAACCGCTGAAATTAATGTTACAGCAATAAATACTTTGTTTAAAACATCGGTTACTTTATTTAAATAATCTGCAATCTTGATCATTGATAAACTTGGCAAAGACTCGAGCATCAAAATTTCATCAAACTTTTCAAGATTTTCAAATTTTGCTGTAGCTAAATATTCATGCGGAATTTTATTTGCAAACTGAGGATTAAATAACATCGCAAAATTAATATTTAAATCACGATAGTCTACTGCTCTAAAATTGACAATTTCACCGTCAATTTCTCTACCATAAATATTTAATGTGAATACATCTCCTAATTTTATATTTAAATCTTTTGCAACTTTAGCATCTAAAGAAATTTGAAGCTGATCAGGTTTTGATAAATCCCACCATTCACCTTCAGTTATTGGATTATCTTTGGGAGCTTCCTCTGTCCAAGAAGACCTTCTATCACTACCTATTACCCAATAACTATCATTCTCTGGCTTAATATAAGTATTAGGATTTACGCCATTAATCTTAACTATACCCGATGATACCATTGGAACTACTTCAATATTAGCTTTAGGATCCATGGTTAAAATATTTTTTTCAAATAAATCCTTTTCTTCATTTTGAATTCCTACAAAAAAATAATCTGGTGCAATATCAGGAATTGACTTTGATATTTCTCTTTGAAAATTAGTTCCAACCAATGCAAGGGTTAATAACAAGGTAACACCTAAACCTAATGACATAATTGTAATTGGAGTAATACTTTTTGACTGGGTTATATTTTTAATTGATACTTTTAATGAAATATTTGAGGTGAATTTAAATCTTTTTAGAAAATAAATTATAATTTTTGAAAGTAGATAAAATACAATTAAACAAACAAAAAAAGCACCAAAGTAACCGATGCTGTAAATAGGTCTTTCAGATCCAAAACTAAATAATAATATTAATATACTTAATAATATTAAGCTTAAAAAAATTGATTTTTTTGAATAATAAAATTCTAAATTTTGAAATACATTTCTAAATAAATTAGATGCTTTTACCTGATCAATTGAACTTATTGTTGGGATTGAAAAAATTACAAGTGTTAGCAAGCCAACTAGAAATATTTTTAAGTAGTTTAAAAGAGAAAAAACTGGAGAAATATTTAAACCTAATCCATCTGATAAATACTGGTCCACAATTGGAACTATTAAAAAACTTAAGCCATAAGCAAAAGTCGTAATTATCAAAAGTAAGATTAAAAGTTGTAGGTAATATAAATTTTTTATATTACCCGAATAAAAACCTACTGCTTTTCTTACTGCAATAGACATATTGTTTTGATTTAGAAAAGAAAGAAGAGTATTTGCTATTCCAATTCCTGCTATCAACATTGCGCTAATGGATACTAATGATAAAAACTGTGAAAAATTATTAATAATTCTTTTTAATCCACTTGCAGAATTTTCTGGATATCTAAGTTGAACTTTTTCATCATCTTTAAATAGATTTTCAATTTTTTTTTCTATTTTTTTTGGATCATCTGTTTGATTAAATTTAACTTTGTATTCATAATTTAAAAAACTTCCAATTCCATTCAGTTTTAAAATTTCTAATGTTTGTTCACCTGCAAGAGCCCAATCACCAAACGCTACAAATCCACTTACATCTGGAACAGATTTTACAATTCCAATAACTGTAAATAGTTGATTTTGGACTTTTATTTTATCATTAACATTTACATTTAAATTTTTTGATAAACTTTCATTAATCAAAATTGTATTCGCTTCTTTATGCATTCTATCAAATGCACCAATTGGTTCATATTTAACTGAACCGTATAATGGGTATTTGGTATCAACGGTTTTTATCCTCGTAAAAAGAGATTTGTTTTTATCTTTGTTTGTAGTTGAAACCATTGTGCTGAACTCAATCATTTGCGAAATAGTTGCAATTTTTTTTACTTCATTTACGAGTTTAAGATTTCCTTCATTACGATTATAATCTATTTCAAGATCTCCACCCAATAATGCTTTTGCATTATCATTGAGTTCTTTTTTTAAGCTATCTTCGATTGTGAAAATGGCACTTAATATAAAAAGACTTATAAAAAGTGTTGCTATGATACTTGAGATTTTTTTATAATTTCTGCTTAAATCTTTTAAAGCATATCTAAAGATTAAGCTTATTTCAGATGGATTATTTAATTTTTCCATCTTTTATTTTTATCTTTCGTTTTGCTTTATTGGCTAATTTTGGATCATGAGTTACCATAATTAATGATGAACCTTCCTCTTTTACATAATTAAATAAAATATCTGATATCATTAATGAGTTTTCAGTATCTAAATTCCCGGTAGGTTCATCTGCCAAAATTAATTCTGGTTTCATTGCAATTGCTCTAGCAATTGCAACCCTTTGTTGCTCGCCACCTGATAATTGGCTTGGCAAATTATTAAATCGATGACTTAATCCAAATCGATCCAATAAAATCTTTGCCTCTTTTTCAGGGTTTTTAAATTTATTTAGCTCAAGTGTTAAAGCTACGTTTTCAACCGCTGTATAATTTGGGATCAAATAAAAAGATTGGAATATAATTCCAATATTTTTTCTTCTAATTTCAGCAACTTCATCTTCGCTTAATTTTGTTATTTCATGATTTTGGAAAAATATTTTTCCAGATGAGGATTTTTCTAATCCCCCAATTAGCATAATAAGACTTGTTTTTCCTGATCCGCTTTCCCCCACTATAGAGATTGTCTCTTTTTTTTTAGTTGTAAGGTTTATATCTTTTAAAACTCTTATAATATCTTTGCCAGTTTGATATTTAAGATTTACTTTGTTTAATTTTAAAAGAGTGCTCATGATTAAAAGTTTTATTATTAAAATAATTGTTATCTGTCTAGTGACTATAAATGTAACTGCAGCGGAAAAAATTGTTTTATTTGGAGATAGTTTGATGGCTGGTTATGGTTTGAACAAAGAAGATCACTTATCTACAGTTTTAGAGAGTGAGTTAATAAAACAAGGCTATGATTTAAAAGTTATTAATGCAAGTGTATCTGGAGATACTACAGCTGGTGGATTAAATAGAATTGATTGGACTTTATCTGAACAAAATATTGGTATTTTAGTTCTAAGCTTGGGCGCTAATGATATGTTGAGAGGAATTAAACCTTTAGAAACAAAAAAAAATTTAGAGGAAATTATTAAAACTACTTTGAATAAAAAAATAAATTTGATTTTAGCTGGAATGGTTGCTCCAACCTCACATGGATCTGAATATAAAAAAGATTTTGATGAAATTTACAAATCACTAGCAGATAAATATAATTTAATTTTTATACCTTTTTTATTAGAAGGTGTGGCGCTAAATCCAGAATTAAATCTTAATGATGGAATGCATCCAAACCCTAAGGGAGTTAAAATAATTAGCAAAACAATTGAAAAAAAATTAATTCCTCTTTTGAATTAATTCAATACCTCTGATGCATTTGCATATTGATGACCAAATACATCTGCAACAGCTTTATATGTTACTTGTCCTTTAAAAACATTAAGTCCTGCTAAAAAATTAGGATCGTCTTTAAGAGCTTTTTGATAACCATCTTGAGCAAGTTTTGATAAAAATGGAAGTGTTGCATTGTTTAATGCAATTGTTGAAGTTCTTGGAACTCCACCTGGCATATTAGCAACACAATAGTGAACAACGTCATCAATAATATAAGTTGGTTCAGCGTGTGTTGTTGGTTTGCTTGTCTCAACACAGCCACCTTGGTCAATTGCAACATCCACAATCACAGAACCTCTCTTCATATTTTTTAACATGCTTTTGGTCACTAACTTTGGAGCTTCAGCGCCTGGTATCAAAACACCACCAACCAATAAATCACATTCTGAGATTAATTTTTCTATATCTGTCTCATCACTTAATTGTGGAATTATTTTATCACCAAACATTTCTGTTAATTGTTTCAATCTTTCAGCAGATTTATCTACAATATGAACTTTTGCTCTCATTCCAGTTGCAATAATTGCAGCATTTTCACCAACTACTCCTCCACCTAGGATGACAACATTTCCAGGCTCAACACCAGGGGCACCTCCTAATAATAATCCTCTACCTTTTTGATTTTTCTCTAAACAATGAGCCCCTGCTTGAACAGACATTCTTCCTGCAACAGCACTCATTGGTGCTAATAACGGAAGTCTGCCGTTATTATCTGTTACTGTTTCATATGCAATACAAACTGATTTAGTGTCAATTAAACCTTGTGTTAATTCTTTTGCAGCAGCTAAATGTAAATAAGTAAAAACAATTTGATTTTCTCTAATCATTTTTACTTCGTTAGATAGAGGTTCTTTTACTTTAACAATTATTTCAGCATCATTAAAAATATCCTCTGCTTTATCAATAATTTTTGCTCCTGCAGATTTATATTGATCATTATCAAACCCCGCTTCAAACCCTCCATTATTTTCAACTAAAACTTCATGACCATTTGAAGTTAAAGTTTTTACACTCTCTGGTGTAAGCCCTATACGATTTTCTTGAGGTTTTATTTCCTTTGGAACACCTATTTTCATAAAATGAAATTAGTTTTTTTTGCTTTTTGCGTAATTTGAAATTCCAGTTCTTAATTTTTCAATTATCTCATCAATATGTTTCTTTTCACAAATAAACATTGGTGCAATAATTAAACAATCCCCTGTTGCTTTAAAATTCACTCCAGCTTCATAGCAATGTTTAAAGCATGTAAATCCAGCTGCTCCAGGTTTTTTGTCCATCTTCATATCAATCCCACCCATCATTCCATAACCTCTAATGTTATCTACAACATCTAAGTCTTTTAATGACATTAAGCCTTCTTGGAAATAAGGACTCATTTCTTTTGCTCTATTGAAAATATCTTCTTTTTCAAAAATATCTTGGACAGCTAACCCAGCTGCTACAGAAATCGGAATTCCTGAATAAGTATAACCATGGAATAATTCGATAGTTCCTTTAGGAGCTCCGTCCATTATTGAATCATAAATTTCTTCTTTACATGCAACAGCACCAAGAGGAGATATTCCATTAGTTGTTGCTTTTGCCATTGTAATTATATCTGGAGTTACTCCATACTCTTGTGAAGCAAAAGGTGATCCTGTTCTTCCCCATCCTGTTATAACTTCATCAAAAATTAAAATTATTCCGTGTTTATCACATATCTCTCTTAATCTTTGTAAGTATTTGTAAGTAACCTTTTGGTGGTACCAAGGTTCCTGTTGATCCTGCAATAGGTTCAACAATACATGCTGCAATATTTTCTCCACCAAAATTTGTACAAATTCTTTCTAGATCATCTGCAAGTTCAGCTCCTGTTTCTGGCTGGCCTGATATAAATTTATGTTCAGGTAAATGTGTATGTCTCATATGAACAACACCCGGCATTAAAACGCTTGCAAAAGTTTTAACATTATTAATCATTCCACCAACAGAAGTTGCTCCGATATTCATGCCGTGGTAACCTCTTTCTCTTCCAACAAATCTAAAACGATTACCCTCTCCTCTTGACTTGTGATAAGCAATTGCAATTTTAATTGCTGTTTCAACTGCTGTTGATCCACAAATTGTATAAAATATTCTATTTAAGTTTCCTGGTGTGTGTTTTGCAATTCTTGTTGCTAATTCAAATGAACCACCAAAACCTTGTTGAAATGGTTGAGCGTAATCAACTGTCTTCAATTGTTTAGTGATTGCATCAATAATTTCTTGTCTCCCATGTCCCAAAGGATTACAAAATAATCCTGAGCTCGCATCAATTTGAGTTTGTCCTTGGTGATTTTTTAAATACACACCTTTAGCTTCTACAATTAATCTTGGGTTTTCTTTAAAATCTTTATTAGATGTAAACGGCATCCAATGTTCATTTAATGAGTTAGGTATATTTGGTTTTTCTGAGCTCATAAGTTTTAAATTTAGTTAGTTTTTAATCCTCATAGACTAATTCAATCTGCTTGAATAGAAAATAAATTACTGCTTTTTAAGATGATAATATTGAAGCACAACTATGAGTTGTCTTAACCTATTGTTCCCATATGCTTCATAAATTCTTCATTTACTTCAATCTTATAATGAACTTAAATATCTTTTGTAAATTAAATTTAATTAACAGGAGAAATAATGAAAAAAATAATTAGTTTTATTTTGGGAAGTATTTTTGCTCTTAACTTATCAATCTCAGTTGCAAATTCAGCTGCGAACGAAGTTAGAGTTGCATACTTTCTAGAATGGCCTAGTCCAAATCTAGAAGACATGCAGAAGAAAAATTTTGCAAAAGCTCTTGGTGTTCCAGTTAAGTGGACAAACTTCACTAATGGTGGAGCGATGACTGATGCTATGCTAGCTGGGGATATTGATATCTCTTACTCACAGGGATTAGTACCATTTATTAATGCTGTAAAATCTAACGCACCTATCAAATTAGTTGATATTGCTATGGAATACGGAATGGGCGGAACTAC
>LUMI01000991.1_pt1 | contig 12382 bp, 11 predicted proteins | sample 729681 | NCBI WGS metagenome assembly LUMI01 (sample SAMN03860267, study PRJNA289734) | marine metagenome | biome: seawater column; feature: ocean; material: water; isolation source: Red Sea water column Station 34 - depth 10m | place: Saudi Arabia: Red Sea | collected 2011-10-15 | depth 10 m
ATGTAAGATTTATTGATCTTAATGACATAAATAATTTCATAATACTGTCAAAAGTTCTTGATTGAAATATTAATCTAATAGTATCTTTTTCTTTATATTTTTTATTAAAATTTTTAAGTATTGGAATCTTATCATAGAATTTAGAAATATCAAGCTTAGTATTTAATGAATACTCCCTTGTATTCTCAATTATATTCCCTAATGTATCCGCCTGCTGAAAAGATCCTGCTGACCAAATATATCTTGATGAATATTTAGCATTTGAACTTACCCAATCAAGAATTGGAATTTTATTTATAGGCAATTTATAATTCAACTGAGCATTTTGATTAAAATTATTAGTCCTTCCTAATCTTTTTAAGTTATAATACATGCTATCTAATTTTTCCTGTGTATCTAACTCTCCTTCAGGTTCATCTATTATTGAATTATTCGAAACATTAAAATCTATGTTCATACTATTGAATAAATCCCACCTTAAACTGTATGATTTATTAAGTGAAAAATATTTCTCGTAAATGGGATCAACACCTTCAGTATTTAACTCAGAATTTCTGTATTGAGTCTTATTAAATCTTCTATTTAAGTCCCCTCTAATGTTGATGTTTGATGGAAGAAGATTAAGATTAAAATCCTTTATTAATTTGAAAATTTTATTATCAAAAAATTTAATATTATTGAAAGGCTGTATATTAATTTGTTTTGGTGAAAAATTATAGGTTATATTTCCCCTATGCTCTATTGATTCCATTGATTGAGTTGTAACATTTGAACTCGACCTTTCACTATATGAGAAGCCTGTTGAAAAATTTTCAATGTCCCAAAAATCAACTCTTGAATTTGGATTCATTCTCTCTTTCCTAATATTATTAAGACTAATTGATTTTGATTCCATTCTTTCTTCTGTTAACCTTTTATAGTCTTGTCTTTGTTCTCTAGTGTCAAAGGAGTTAATTGATGCAGATAAAGGAATGTCCTTATCTAAAGGATCATATTTAGGAGTAATTATAGATGTTGAAGAGGAAATATATAATGGTAATTTTATTCCTATTTTGGATGGTAAAAGTTTATCTAAATTGATATTTGCAGACGCATCATATTGTAATTTTTCATCTCTTGATCTTTCAGAAATTCTTTGTTGAATTGATCCAAAGCCGACAGATGTATATCTAAGTGATGAAGAAACTGTACCAATATCTGATAGTTTCAAATTTAAACTTGTATTTGCCGCCCATCCTTTTGTCCTATCAAAATCTGTTAATCTTAGTTCGTTAAACCATAAACATGCAGACTTAGAAGATCTGTCTTCAGATAATGGATTTTTTACTCCAATCATAAAATTAAGAATAGACCCAATCGAAGGTCTTCCTTTAATTCTTAAAATATATTTACCATTTGATGAAATCTTAGAGAATGGAGAATTAATATCTATATTTTCCCTATTTCTTAGGGATTTTAGAGATAACAATTCTTCTATTGATAAATTAATTTCATTTTCTTCTGGCCAAATTATTCTAGCAAGGTTTGAACTATTTTGATCAATAAGTGAAGGTCTAGTGATCTTTAACGGGAGTTCAATTTCATAATAATTATTTTCATAATCTGATCCAAACCTAAGGAAAGCATTTATTTCGTTATCACTTAATATATCTCCATTATTAGGCTCAGCATGAATAAACATTTTAATCCTACCATAATTAATTAAATCAAAATTAGATTCCTTATAAATTGCTCTTCCATCACCATCAGACAAATCATCTACACAAACTTGAAGAGACTGTTCGTTAGTTCGTCTTTGAACAATTGTAGTATTATCAATGTCTCTAGGAATTCCAGGAGGTACTACATAAGGAGATTTATTATCTGAACCAATACTATTTTCCTCAATACTAACAACAGAAATTTCTATGTCAGAATCAACATTTTCAGAAACTTCATTTAATCCCGACTGAAAAATTGATTCTTCATATTTTCTCCACTGACTTCCAACTAATTGAAACTTTGCTAGTCTCAAAACTACTGGTTCTTCCCATCCCGTTAAATAGGTTCTTATAAATCTAATTGTCTTAAAATCCGAAATAGATCCATATGTTTTGGTAGGAGTTCTAATTGGAATTCTAAATTGATACCAAGTTGCATTTCCAGATTTATCAATTATTTTATCTACTATATTATTCTTACCAATATCTAAGTCACCAGGTTTAAGATCAATCTGATATTCAAAATAACTTTCTGTATCAGATAAGGTATTATCTTCGTTTAGATCTTCATTCTCAGGATAAGGTGAACCTTGAGATGAAAAATTATTATTAGAACTTATTGGTGAGTTCCCCTCCATGCCATTAATATTCTTATATCTTTCAAGAATTTTTATATCTTAAATAATACTTAAAATTATCTGCAGAAACATCTGACTCAATATTGTTTTTACCTTCACTTGTCAAATTAATTTTATCAAGGAAGCTATCCTTAAAGTAATCAATCTCATCTTCATTTTTTAAACCATCAAGCCCTATATCTTGATTAGATCTTGAATCAATATTATTTTCAAAAAAATTTGTCAAATATTGTTTTGTTGTAACCCTTCCCCACTCATTATACTTAATTCCCTCATTGGAATAATCTTGTGACAAACCATTTTCAAAAGCGTGAAGATTATCTTTCATCAAGTCTTCAGAGACATTTCCTAAATTAAAAATAAGCTTACCACCCGTTGAGTTATTTTTATTGAAAATACCATCTAAAACTTTCCCATTTTCTCCATCAATGAATGGATCCATCATCCAAAACTCAATGTATTGGACATTAGTCCTATCAAAATCAGTATCATTTGATATGCTTTTTGTTATTGCTCCATAATTTGATTTAGGATCTCTTAATAGACCAGATGGCAATAAATCTGTTGAATAATTATACTGACCTCTTTCGTTAGGAAAATATGCAATGTCAAAAACTGAGAGATTAGTGTTAATAAGTTGTCTGTCTTGTTTTCTAAAAATATCCTGAGGGGAAATTGCTTTTACATAATTATTTTCAAGATCTTCTAAAGAAATATTTTTTGGTTTTATTGAACCTCCGTTTAAGTAGAAAATATTATCAATATTATACCATGCTATTTTTGCTCTTTTAAAAGAGTAACCTAAATTGTTTGACGTAGCACTACTCTTATCAAATAAATTACTTCTTGTAGCAGGAGTAGATCCTAATTTCCAGGATATTGGAGAACCTCCCAAGGAAATAGGAATTACTGCACTTTCAAAATCATCAATATATGTAACACCTTCTCCATTTATAATATTTGAGGTTCCTGGAATAATCTGAGCAAACTCGCTACTAAAATTTATATTTGATTTTTCAGTAGTAGCTAAAAAAGGTATTGTATTTATGATTTTAGTCAGAAATTCACTTTCCTTATTGATGTTAAAGTCAAAACCGTACTTAGTATTTTTTAGAGGTTCATTTCCAACACTAAATCTTGTAATTCCACCAGGCCTTTCATTTAAATGAAAAACAGTGAAGCCTAGGTTTATATTTTCGTCAAATTTATATTCGGCTCTTGCCCCTGATAACCACTTGGTTTGAAAATTAAATAGGTCAGCTTTTTCAAATGAGATAGTGATCTCTTGTCCCGAAGATAGAATTGCAGGGTTTAGTATTCTTACACTACCTAAATTATAATTTACTGTGTAGTCTGTTCCTTCAACAAGTTTTAAATTTCCAGCCATTACAACTACTGAATTATCTGATATATCTAAACCAGGAAGATTGATTTCATTTCCAGAACCTGATGAGAAACTTCCTACTATGAAAAATTTATTTTTAGATAGAATTTTTTCAGCCTCATCCTGAGTTTGAGAATATAGTTCATCAAAAACATATTTCTCAGATAATTCAACTTCATTATTAATCGTAAAAAATGAATTTAGCTTAGAGCCAAAAGGCTCAAGAACTGGAAAGATAATATTTCCTTTTTTTGAATTAATAGTGAACCTAATGGCTTATCCCTAGTTAATATTCCTTCATTTAAACTTGGATTATTAAACCCAACAGCATCATCTCTATAATTAATTCTTAACTCAAAATTTTCCTTTTCAACTTGGGTGGCATTTAAGTTATAAACATTTTTCATCATTAAATCCCAAGTAGGAATTTGAGTATTAATATTTGATGGCCTTAAAAGTTTTAAAAATATTATTTCATTATCTTCTCTATTTTGATAATCCTCTGTTAATTCCCCCACTTTATATCTATTTCCATTAAATGTATACTCGTAAGAAACAGCAAGTACTTCGTCATTTTGAAGTCTTCTAAGTAATGATATATATCCAAGGGATTTATTTATTTCATACTCATCAACATCTAATTTTCTAGCAGAAGTAACTTTCTCAAAGTCAATAGTTTTTGATAGGTTAAATTGATTAAGAAGGATATCATCAACAAAATCTACATCTCTCAAACTATTATTACTACTAACACTCTCAAAAAGTAAATTTGATTTATTGTCATTTGGACCAGAATTTCCCGTTCCAATAAAAGGATTATTATTATTTAAAATTTTATTTCCCTCACCCAAATCTGTAAATGCTACAAAGTTTCTTAGAGATTCAGAGTTATTTGTTCTATTTAGAATATAAACTTCTACCCTATTAATATTAACCCCTGAACTTACAAGAGGTAAAGATTTTAACCATCTTTCATAGTTGTCTCTAAAGTAATGTCCAAGAAAAAAATGTCTATTTCTATCATAATTTGAACCTAATATTTCAAATTCCCTTCCTTGAAATCCATTATCAATTTTTATGGATTCACTTTTACCTTGTTGTCTTGATAAAATTCCTGTAATGCTAAGATTACCAAATTGAAGCTGAGTCTTTAAACCAAACAAACTTTGAGCTCCTCTTAACAGACTATTTTTTACTGGCATACTAACATTTCCAACCTCAATTTTTCTTACTATCTCTTCGTCAAAACCTGTATAATCTAATTTTAAATTATTTTGAAAATGGATTTTCAATTTTTTGAAATTTCCCACCAAAATCTAAATTCACAAATCCATTTACTTGAAGGTCTATGAAATTACCTCCAAAAATCCTATCAAGAGATTGTGAAATGTATATCTTAGGAATAAGTCTTCCACTTTCTAAAACATTTTCACCATCTAAGCTGAGGGACTTTTTTTTAAAATATTCTTTAATTTCTTTATTCGTATTAAAATTATCATAACTATCAAAAGGGATTGAAATAGAGGGTCTAAAATTTAGTTCTCCTATTTTTTCATTGAGATAAAATACTCTAGATGTATCATATGAAGCTCCTAATTTTATTAAGGAAGAATTTAGGTCAAAAGGATTATTAGAAAATAAACTTGAATAGGGATCAGAATATCTATCTTTTATTGAGTAAGTAGAGAAAAAACTTGGTGTATACTTATTAGTTGAATCTTCATCTGATTCTAATGACTGAGACAAAAGAGGAAAACATTTTAGATGAAAAAAAAATAAAATATAAAAAACCTTAAAATATTGACTCAAAGTAATTCATTTTAGATATTATGATCTCTTAAGCACCTCTTTGATCAAATCTTCAAGAGAAATATCATTATTCCTATCCAAAATATCATTAATATGTTTTTCAACAATATTCTTAGAAATACCTAAAGAAGATAAAGCTGATAACGCTTCATCTTTAATAGTATTGTCTATATGATCATAAAATTTATCTTGATCAATATCATCAAATGTAACTTTATCTTTTAGTTCTAAAATGATTCTCTCAGCAGTCTTTAATCCTATAGCTTTTTTTAATTCATTTGCTGACAAAGATGATAATATCATTATTGCTGTACTTGGCCCAACTCCATTTATTGATAATAAACTTAAAAATGTGTTTCTTTCACTCTCACTATTAAATCCATAAAGTGTATGTGAATCTTCCTTTACATTTAAATGAGTATAAACAAATACTTCAGATTCATCTTTTAACTTTGAATAGGTTCTAAGAGAAATGTTTATATCGTATCCTATACCGTTTACTTCTATAATAATCTTTGCTGGATCAATATGAATTTTTTTCCCTCTAATAAAAGATATCATAATTCAAATGTCATTAATATAGAAGAAATTTCTTGCATTAAGCCCCTTTTTTTTAATCCGGGAGCATACACATAACCTTCTAAATAATAAACTCTTTTTAATTTAGAGTCATAAATTATTTTACTCAGGAAAGGCCCCCCAGCAGAGATATCACTTAATTTCCATAAGCCTCTTGATTCAATAGCTAAGTTACCTTTGAAATTAATTTTATTAGATTGAATTGGAAAGACATCTTGGATATCCATAAATATTTTAGATTTTTCTGAATCCCTTAAATATTTTTTTGATATATAAGCCCTAATAGGTTTTATATTTATATCTGAGGAATTGAAGACATCGTAAAAATTTTTTAACTCACTATTAGAATAATCTTCGTAATACAAAAAAATATTTTTATCATATTCTAGATCAAGTTGTCTAAGCCAAAAAAAATTAGAATTTTCTTCATTAATACTTTTTGCAAGATCATAACCATATGGAATTTTAATTTTAATATTATGATCAGTAAAAATTTTATCCATTAAATTATTTTCTACTTTTCTAAATATTTCAGTATCAACTCTTTTCTTCAATTCATCATCAAAAAATTTCAAAATTGAATTTCTGTTTCTTTTAATTTTTGAATATAAATCATCGTCATTTTCACTAAATAAATATAATACAACTTGTCCTCTAGCATATTGATTCCTTCTTACAAAGTAAAACAATGATGAATCACTTTGAATCTTATCTAAAGATTCTGAATTAAAATTTCTTCTTAGAATCTCTGAGTCTAAACTATTTCCTTCTAGTGAAAAGGCAACTACAATATTTTTAGCATGTTTTAAAATACTATTAAATTTCCTAGGTTTAATATATCTCAAGTCATATCTAGGCTCAGGTTGAGGTAAACCAGAAATATAAGAAGAATAAATATCAACTAACTCTCTCCCAATTTTTCCCTTGAACTTAGTTGAATCCATAATAATTAACATTTCATTATTTTCTCCAGATGCATTTGGAAGAAATGAGGGATTAGTTATTCCTGATTTAGGTTTTTCATCACAAGAATATAGTAGGAAAGAAAATGATATTAAATATGAAATAATCTTTATTCTATTAAGCATTATTTACTATTTATAAATATTAATATTATTTTTAAAAAAAAATCAAAATCTTATGAGTAACGAAACTTTAAATAAAGCCATTACTTCATGTTTTGCTAAGATAGCAAGAGTTGATGGAAGTATTGGCAATGAGGAAATGGATATTATAAATTCAAGTGAAATATTAAAAAAATATAAATTCGGAAGTATAGATAATATTGACACAAAAAATTTCTTTAATAAGATACAGTCTGAGTACGGTGATATCATTAGAAAAAACTTAAATGATGAGGAAAAGGAAGTCTTCATAGGAGAACTTGTTAGCCTAATTAAAGCAGACGATAAAGTACATGACCACGAGTTTTTTTTACTTGGACATGTAGCAAATAGTATAGGTTATAGCCCTGAAAAAGTAGCTGAAGTTATTAAAAATAAAGGAATATCAGGCAACAAATCTTCTGGCTGGTTCTCTTGGTTATTTGGATAATTAGATAAATTATTTTTTATCAGAGTCGGAATTAGATTCCTTTTCAATTTCTTTTTTTATTTCTCTAGAAGCATCTTTAAATTCTCTTATACCCTTTCCAAAACCTCTAAAGATTTCTGGAATTTTATTAGCTCCAAAAAAAATAACGACTATAAGGCCTATTATTATCCATTCCCATCCTCCAGGCATTCCAATAGCAAAAATTAAATCCATAATTATTATTTTATTTGTAAATATAGCAAAATCATTTTTTGATAATCCAATTTTCTGGATTCAACTTAATATTATTTTTCCATATTTGAAATTGTAATTGTGTAATTCCATCATTATTTGTAACCAAATCAGCAATTACTTGTTTTTCAGATATTATATCACCTTTCTGAACTTTCAAATTTTTAAGTTTTGCGTAAAGAGTATAATACTCACCATGATTAATAATAACTACATTATTCATTCCAGGGATAAAAGCTACAGTAGAAACCTTACCATCATAAATAGCATAAACTTGTGAAGATTTACTTGTTTGGATATCAATTCCATCGTTTTTTACTTTAATGTTTTTAATAATTGGATGAGGATGTTCACCAAATTTATTTGAAATAAAACCTGATTTTACTGGCCATTCAAATTTTCCAATATTTGCTTCAAATCCTTCAGTTATTTCTAAAAGGTTTATATCATCATCACCATTTTTAAGCAAAGCTTCTTTTTCTCTTCTTATAATATCTCTAATTAATTTATCTAGATTTTCTAATGCTACTTTTCTCTCTGCAATTTCTTTCCTCAAATTTCTTTGTTTTTTATTCAAATCGGATATGATTTTCCTCTGCCTTCCTTTGAGTTTTTGAAGTTTATTATTTTCACTTAATTCATCATCTAATAACTTCTTTTGTTTTTTATTTATATCGGATAAATTATTTTCTTGATATTCTAATTCCTCATATACTTTGTTAATTTCTATAATTTGATTTTTTCTAAATTTTGAATATTGAAAAATATAATTGAATCTTCTAAACATTTGATTGTAATCTTTAGATGAAAAAATATATGTTAATTTATCCAGTGATGATCTAGATTTATATGAAGAATAAATCATATCCGAATACTCATTATTTAATATTCTTAAATCTCTTTTAAGGGATATAATTAAATTTCTAATAAGAATAATTTCATCGGATTGAACCTTTATATCTGATCTTAAATTTGAAATTAAACTTTGCCTATTTCTAATTTGTTTATTGATTACATTTAATTTTCCAACAGTAATATTTTTAGATTTTTCTGTTTCTTTTAAAATAGTTTCTGCCTCTTGAATTTTTACTAAATTAACATCCCTTTCCTTTTCTAAAGAACTTCTTGATTGTTGAGAATACTGATTAAATGAATATAATAATAGAATTATAAGAAAGTAATTAAATTTTCTTAAGAGCATATTTAGAAGGTATATTGAAAGGGAATTTAAGAGGACGATTTGTTCTCTCAACCTCTTTAAAATTGAAATTAATATTAGTTATTACCGGCACACTGCTATCATCTAAATAACTAACAGAAGTAAATAAATGTCTCCCTGGAAAAAGTATTTTACCAAGAGGTTTAAAATTTTCATAATCTACAGTCAATAGATAATTTGTTATCTCATCAAATAAAATAAGTTTTTCAATTTTTGATGTTTTAATATTTACTAAGTTTTGAGATTGAATTGATTCTTGTTCTTGAATGATTTTAAAGTAATTACCTTCTTTTCTAATTACATCTGTATCTGAAATACCATATAATAAATTTCCTGTTAAAGCAGATTCCAGCTGATCAAAACTGAGTTTCATTTTAAACTCTTTTTCAACAATGTCAAGAGAAGACTTAATAACTTGTTTATTAACTCTATCTATTATAATAAATTCATCTCTTGTAATCATACCCCTCGCAGCTTCAACTCCAAGAGCTACTCTTACTGAAAACCAAATTTTAACACCATTTTCAATACGCATATTAACTGTAGCATTAATTAATTGATTTTCATTCTTATATTGAATTTTTGATTTCGTTGATAAGTATTTGTAATCTAACTCTTCAATCACAAAGTCATTAATTTCAACTTTAGAAGATTCTTGAGGAATAAAATCTTTCTTACAAGAAAATAGTAAGAAGAAAAGAATAAAAATAGGTAAATTTTTAAATGACATTTTTGCAAAAATAATATAAAATTCTTTTTCAGAATCTAATATTTCTTCTTAATCTCCTTTAAAATCAGGACATCTTTTTTCAAGAAATGCTTTTATGCCTTCTTTAAAATCTTTTGTTGAAGTACATTGAGAAAATAGCTTAATTTCTTGTTCAAATCCATCAATATCATTTGAATAAAAATTATTTACAGATTTAATTACATTTTTTATTGCTATAGGAGCTTTTCTTTTTATTGTTAATATAAGCTCAATACATTTTTTCATTCCAGACTCAAAATCTTTCTCTACATAATTTACTAGTCCATAATCGTAAGCATCTTTTGATGATATCATATTTGCCGTCAACATCATTTCTAAAGCTTTTGTTTTACCTATAATTTGAGTAAGCCGTTGAGTTCCACCATATCCAGGAATTAAACCTAAATTAATTTCAGGTTGAGAAAATTGAGCATTTTTAGTAGCTACTCTAAAATGACAAGCCAAAGATAATTCACAGCCTCCACCTAGAGCATACCCATTTACTAAAGCAAATACCGGTATAGACATGTTTTCTATAAAATTAAATAGAGAATGCCCATTACTACAAAATTCAGAGGATGAGGTTTTATCAATTTTGGTAAACTCCTTAATATCAGCTCCAGCAACAAAGGCTTTATCACCTGAGCCTGTTATAATAACACCATATTTATTTTTTGTATTTGAATTTATATATTCAAAACATGTTCTTAATTCATGTATTGTTTCTTGATTAAGAGCATTAAGAAATTTTGGTCTATTTATTTTTATTAGATAAAAATCATTCTCTATATCGAGAATTAAGTTATTATAATTTTTCATTTCAATTTAACTTTTAAGTTATTAATCATTTTTTGAATGGTCTTATTTAAATCATATTTAGGCTCCCATGACCAATCCATTCTTGAGAAATGATCGTTAATTGAGTCAGGCCAGGAATTGGCAATATTTTGTCTAAAATCAGGATTATAATCTACATGAAATGAACTGTCTATATTTTTTAATTTCTTCTCAATAATTTCAGGGGAGAGACTAAAACTAGCAAGGTTATAACTTGATTTAATTGATAACTTTTCTTTGTTAACGGACATTATCTTATAAATTGATTCTATAGCATCATCAATATATATCATTGGTAGCATAGAGTTTTTATTTAAAAAACAACTGTACTTTTCTTTTTTTAAAAATGAATAAAAAATTTCAACTGCATAGTCTGTAGTACCACCACCAGGTAAAGTATTTGAACTAATTATACCTGGAAATCTTATACTCCTAATATCTGTATCATATTTTGAATTATAATATTCACACCACCTCTCTCCTGCCAGTTTACTAATACCATATACAGTTGTTGGTTCTTTTATAGAAAATTGATCTGTTTCTACTTTTGGAGTATTATTACCAAAAACTGAAATTGAGCTAGGCCAAAATATTTTTTCAACTAGTTTATTCTTTGCAAGTTCTAAGACATTAAATAAAGAATTCATATTTAGATCCCAAGTTAGCATTGGATTTTCTTCTCCTCTAGCAGATAAAATTGCAGCAAGATGATATATCTCAGATATCTTAAAATCTTTAACAGTTTTTTCTAATTCACTATAATTCATAGCATCTAATTGAACATATTTAAGGCTGCTACTTGAATTTTCTTTAATATCTGAAAGTACAATACTATTAGTATCTTTTTTATCTTTTAAGAAATTAGATAATTCAGATCCAAGTTGTCCCTCAGATCCTATAATTAGTATTCTACTCATTATGGGTTATAATTATTAATTTATAATTTACATAAAATATATAAACTAAATAAAATATAAAAATGTACAAAGACTTTAAAGCACATTTAGTTAATGAAATTGAGAATACAAAAAAGGCAGGACTATATAAAAGTGAAAGAATAATAACCTCTCCTCAGAGCTCCGTTATTAATACAAATAATCAAAAAAATATAATTAATTTATGTTCAAATAATTATTTAGGTCTTTCGTCAGATCCATCTGTTTTAGAAGCAGCGAAAGAATCAATTGACACACATGGTTATGGAATGTCATCTGTTAGATTTATTTGTGGAACTCAGAATATACATAAAGATCTAGAAGACACTATAAGTGAATTTCTAGGTACTGAAGATACTATTTTATATGCTGCAGCTTTTGATGCCAATGGAGGATTATTTGAACCACTATTTGGTCCTGAAGACGCAATAATTTCTGATGAGTTGAATCATGCTTCAATCATTGATGGAATTAGATTATGTAAGGCATCAAGACATAGATATAGTCATAATAACATGAAAGATTTAGAGGAAAAACTTCAAGAAACCCAAGATTCTAGGGCAAGAATTATTGTTACTGATGGTGTTTTTTCTATGGATGGAACTATAGCTCAATTAGACAAAATTTGTGCATTAGCTGAAAAATATAATGCCCTGATTATGATAGATGAATGTCATTCTACTGGTTTTATGGGAGAGAATGGAAAAGGAGTTCATGAATTAAAAGGTGTAATGGGTAAAATTGATAT
>LUMI01000755.1_pt1 | contig 12381 bp, 9 predicted proteins | sample 729681 | NCBI WGS metagenome assembly LUMI01 (sample SAMN03860267, study PRJNA289734) | marine metagenome | biome: seawater column; feature: ocean; material: water; isolation source: Red Sea water column Station 34 - depth 10m | place: Saudi Arabia: Red Sea | collected 2011-10-15 | depth 10 m
TTCCAATAACCATTTTTTTTAATAACTTGCTTTGCTTTTACTTCTTTAGGTTTTTCAATAAATTTTGTTACTTTATTAATATTTCCCTTAATTTTTTTTGTAAGAAAATAGCCATATTCGCTTGAGGGAGATTTAGGTTTTATGCCAAAGATAAATATATTTTGATCAGTCAAATTAGATTTATTTTTATAAATAGCATTGTTAAAAATATTTACTTTTTCTATTAAATGATCTGATGAAAAGAACATTAATGGTTGATTGTATGGAATATCCTTTATTAAGGCAGTGCTTAAAATAGCAGGAGCTGTATTTCTTTTAGCTGGTTCTAAAACAATTTTATATTTTTTGATTTTATGTTTTTTTAAATGCTGTTTTACTTGTTTAAGGTATTTTGCATTTGTGCTGATTACTGGATTATCAAAAATTGACCCTTTAACTCTTTCTAATGTTTTACCTAACAAAGTCCAATTACCAAAATTAATAAACTGTTTTGCTTGGTGATTTTTTTGATTTGGCCAAAGTCTTGTTCCTGCTCCTCCACAAAGAATTACAGGTCTAATTTTCATGTTTAAATATCCGCGTAAACTTTAACCTCGTTTTTTCCTTTTTTAGCATCTATATCGATGATATCTCCATTTCTTAAAAGAGCTATTGGGCCACCTACTGAAGCTTCAGGACCCACATGACCAATACAAAATCCTCTAGTAGCACCAGAAAATCTTCCATCAGTTATAAGTGCAACAGTCTCCCCTTTTCCTTGACCATAAATTGCAGCTGTTGTTTGAAGCATTTCTCTCATGCCTGGACCCCCTTTTGGTCCCTCGTATCTAATAATAATTATATCGCCGTCTTTATATTTTCTATTTTTTACAGCTTTATAAGCTGTCTCTTCATTATCAAAACATCTTGCTCTTCCAGTAAACTGTAATTTTTTTAATCCTGCTATTTTAACAATACCACCTTCAGGTGCTAGGTTACCTTTTAAACCAACGACACCACCAGTTTTAGTAATAGGATTTTTGTAACTTCTCATTACTTTTTGATTTGGATTAAATTTAACATTTTTTAAATTTTCTTTCATTGTTTTCCCAGTAACAGTCATACAATCACCGTGTATAAAACCACCATCGTATAAAGTTTTTAATAACATTGGTACACCACCTGCTAACCACATATCTTTTGCAACATATTTTCCACCTGGTTTTAAATCTGCAAGATAAGGAGTTTTTTTAAAAATTTTTGCAACATCCATCAAATCAAATTTAATTCCAATTTCATTTGCTATTGCTGGTAAATGTAATCCAGCATTAGTAGATCCACCGGTTGCAGCAACAATCGTTGCAGCGTTTTCTAAAGACTTTCTCGTTACAATATCTCTTGGTCTAATATTTTTCGCTAATAAATTCATTACAGCTTTACCACTATCTACAGCGTATTTATCTCTTTCTTTATAAGGTGCAGGTGTTCCTGCTGAATATGGTAATGCAAGACCAATCGCTTCAGATACACATGCCATTGTATTTGCAGTAAATTGACCACCACACGCACCTGCAGATGGACAAGCTTTTAATTCTAATTTTCTTAATGCATGAGCAGTCATTTTTTTGGAAGTATATTTTCCAACCCCCTCAAAAACATCTACAACAGTTACATCTTTTCCATTAAATCTTCCTGGAAGAATTGATCCACCATATATAAATACACTTGGAATGTTTAATCTAACCATAGACATCATTAATCCAGGTAGTGACTTATCACATCCAGCTAAACCAACTAATGCATCATAACAATGACCTCGTACTGTTAATTCAGTTGAGTCTGCTATAACATCTCTAGATACTAATGAGGATTTCATACCTTCGTGGCCCATTGCAATTCCATCAGTAACTGTAATTGTGCAGAATTCTCTCGGTGTTCCACCAGATTTAACAACACCCTTTTTAACCGATTGAGCTTGTTTCATTAAATTAATGTTACAAGGAGCTGCCTCATTCCATGTTGAAACAACGCCAACAAATGGTTTTGCAACATCTTTCTCTGTTAAGTCCATTGCATAATAAAATGATCTTTGAGGTGCTTTATCAGGCCCTATAGTTGTGTGTCTGCTTGGTAATTTCTTTTTATTAAATTTTTTCATTATAAATTTTCTAAGGTTAGTTGTATTTTTTTAGCATCTTTTTCTAGGTTGTTAAAGTTAGATTTTTCTAGTTCAACAATATCTTTTGGAGCTCTATCTATAAAACTTTTATTTGAAAGTCTGGTATTTATTTTATCCATTTCGTCTTTAATTTTAGAGTGTTTTTTTAATAATGTATCTTTGATAGTTTTAATATCTACATCCTGCTCAAAATACATTTTATAAAGCTCACCTTTTATAATTAGGCTTGCGGATGATTTTTTTTGATCTTCTAACAATATGTTAGATATTCTTCCTAACTTTTTTAACACAATTTCATTTTTATTGAAAAAATCTTGTGTTTTTGAATTTGTATTAGCTAAAGAGATATCAATTAAAGAACCTGGACTAACTCCTATCTCGTTTTTAAAGGATCTAATTGATGTAATAATTTCAATTATATTACTTACGTCATTATATTCATTGCTTTCTAGAGGTTTTTCCTCACTCCAATTAGCGAACATTAAATAATCACTACTATCTTTATCTAATTTATTATTTAGCCAGATTTCCTCTGTAACAAATGGAATAAATGGATGTAGGATAATCAAGATCTCTCTAAAAATATATGCAGAGACTTTTTTAACTTCCTCTATAGATGATTTGTCATCTGAATATAATATTGTTTTTGATAACTCCAAATACCAATCACAAAAAGAATGCCAAACAAACTGATAAGCATTTCTAGCAGCTTCATCAAATCTATAATCTTTTATATTTTGCTTAATCTGATTATTAATTGAATAATATTCAGAAATTATCCATTTATTTATATTTACCTTTAATTCTTTAGGCTTTTCAATTTCATCAAAATTACAATCATTTTGTTTGAGTAAATTATTTGCATTCCATATTTTATTTAAAAAGTTTCTATATCCTTTTACTCGATCTTCTGAGAGTTTTACGTCTCTACCTGGAGATGCCATTGATAATAATGTAAATCTTAGTGCATCCGCTGAATATTTCTCTATTAAATCTAATGGATCAATTACGTTTCCTTTTGACTTAGACATTTTCTGTCCTTTTTCATCTCTAACTAAAGCATGAACATAAATATCTTTAAATGGCTCTTTTTCTAAAAAAGCCATTCCCATCATCATCATTCTAGCTACCCAAAAGAAAATAATATCAAAACCAGTTACCAAAACTGTGGTTGGATAAAATTTTTTTAAATAGTCAGTTTGATTAGGCCATCCTAAAGTTGCAAATGGCCATAAACCTGATGAAAACCAAGTATCAAGTACATCTTCATCTCTTTTTAATTCAACATCTTTTTTATAATAATTTTTAGCCTCTTTGATTGCTTCCTCTTCAGTATACTCTACAAACACTTTTCCATCAGGACCATACCAAGCAGGTATTTGATGACCCCACCAAAGTTGTCTCGATACACACCAAGGTTCTATATTGTCCATCCATTGAAAATATGTTTTAGACCAATTTTCAGGAAAAAAATTTGTTGATTTATTATTTACAATTTCTTTAGCTTTTATGGATAACTTTTTTGCATCAGCAAACCATTGCTCTGTTAAATAAGGTTCTATAATTGAATTAGATCTATCACCATATGGAACTTTATTTTTAATATTTTCTTCTTCTACAAAAAAATTATTTTCTTTTAATTTTTTTAATAATTGTTTCCTTGCTTCAAATCTATCTAATCCAATAAATTCTTTTGGTGCATTTTCATTTATTTTTCCATCTTCAGTAAAAACATTTATAATTTCTAAATTATTTCTTTCACCTACTTCATAGTCATTAAAATCATGAGCTGGGGTAATTTTAACAGCTCCTGTTCCTTGTTCTGGATCGGCATATTCATCTTCTATAATTTTTATTTTTCTTCCAACAAGAGGAATTATTACAAATTTACCAACAACTTTTTTATATCTTTCATCGCTAGGATTTACTGCAATAGCAGTATCACCCAGCATAGTTTCAGGTCTTGTTGTTGCAATAGTTATAAAATCTTCACTATTTTCGATAGGATATCTAATATGATAAAGTTTTGAATTTACTTCCCTTTGATCTACCTCAAGATCAGAAATGGCAGTTTTTAATACAGTGTCCCAATTAACTAACTTCTTTGACTTAAAAATTAGATTTTTTTTATATAAATCTACAAAAACTTTTAAAACAGATTTAGATAGATTTTCGTCCATAGTGAAAGCATTTCTTGACCAATCACATGAACATCCTAATTTTTTTAATTGATTAATAATTATATCTCCATATTCTTTTTTCCACTCCCAAACCTTTTCAATAAATTTATCTCTACCTAAATCATTTTTTTTAATACCATCTTTTTCTAACTTTCTTTCAACAAGAGCTTGACATCAGTATGGATATATTTATCAGCACTCATTAGATAAATATTTTATAAATTAATCATTTCAATAAACAATAATGAAATTAGGATTAAAATTTATAGACTAATCTAAAAAATCAATTATATAAGGTCATCTATCAAATATTGGATATTTGCTGGCAACGTGGCGGAATGGTTACGCAGAGGATTGCAAATCCTTGTATCCCGGTTCGATTCCGGGCGTTGCCTCCAAAAAAAACTATTGTGATAAACTAAAAAAAAAGTAAGTTGCAATTTGTCATTCCTCGGTAGCTCAGTTGGTAGAGCAGTTGACTGTTAATCAATTGGTCGCAGGTTCGAGTCCTGCCCGAGGAGCCAAAAAATTCTTTATCCAACCTTTGTAATGCTTGGCTGAGAAAGTTGAATATTTTTACCAAACTTAATTTTTTGATCTTGTGTTAACTCTGAGTAAACCTTTACCAAAAAATTATAATTTACATTCATATGACCTTCTTTTGATTTCTCTAAATTTAAAAGATATTCAGAAAAATCCTCAAAAAAATAATTAATTGGCACTTTTAAATAATTAGATAACTGAAGTAATCTAATTGAGCTTACACCATTAGTGCCTTTCTCATATTTTTGAATTTGTTGAAACGTAACGTTTATAGCTTTTGCAACCTTAGTTTGTGTTAAACCTAGAGCTAACCTTCTAAGCTTAAGCTTGTTGCCTAAATGTTTATTGAAATTATCTTCCATCAAAGACCCCTCTTTAATTAAAATATATAGTTGAGTTAATAGAAATAGGAGATGTATTTCAAGAGAAAATTTTTTTAAAAAATATCTTTTTTTTTAAAATTTAATATCCTGTCAAGAACCTTTTTAGCAGAATAGATGATTATTTTTAGAGTATCTGACTTAAAAATAGCTTAGTTCTATCGCTCTTTGGATTAGCAAAAAATTCATTTGTTGCAGCTTTTTCAACTATCATCCCTTCATCCATAAAGATAACTTCATCTGCAACTTCTTTAGCAAAGCCCATTTCGTGTGTAACAACTATCATAGTCATACCTGCTTTAGCTAAATTAACCATAGCGTCCAAAACTTCCTTAATCATTTCAGGGTCCAGTGCCGATGTAGGTTCGTCAAAAAGCATTATTTTTGGCTCCATACATAAAGCTCTTGCAATCGCACATCTTTGCTGTTGTCCTCCTGATAATTGACCAGGAAATTTATGTGCTTGATCGGCAATTTGAACCTTTTCTAAGTGTTTCATAGCTAAATCTTCAGCATCTTTTTTTGGCATTTTTTTAACCCAAACAGGCGCAAGAGTACAATTATCTAATATAGATAAATGTGGGAACAAATTAAATTGTTGGAAAACCATTCCAACCTCGGCTCTTATTTGCTCAATATTTTTAGTATCTTCTGTAAGTTCATTTCCATCAACAATAATTGATCCTTGTTGATGCTCCTCTAATCTATTAATACATCTAATTAAAGTAGACTTCCCAGAGCCTGATGGTCCACAAACAACAATCTTTTTATTTTTTTCAACATTTAAATTAATATTTTTTAGAACCTGGAAATCACCAAACCACTTGTTTACATCTTTAATTTGAATAATTGTATCTGACATTATCTCTCTGTTTTATATTTTTCTTCTAAGTTATAACTATATTTACTCATTGCATAGCAAATTATCCAAAATACTACAGCTGCAAAAACATAACCTTCCATTGAATATCCTAACCACTTAGGATTTGTTTTTGCCATTTGAAGCATTCCAGCAATTTCTAATAAACCAACCACCAAGATTAATGGAGTATCTTTTACTAAAGCTAAAAACGTATTTGCAATACCAGGAATTACTAATTTTAGTGCCTGAGGTAAAATTACAAATATATGCATTTTCCAGTATCCCATTCCTAAAGATTTTGCTGCATCGTACTGACCTCGAGGGAGCGCTTGCAGCCCTCCTCTTATAACCTCAGCTACATAGGCCGCTTCAAACAATGAGATTGCAATTATAACTCTTACCAATTTATCTAAGAAGAAATCCTCAGGTAAAAACATTGGAAACATAACTGATGACATAAATAAAACAGTTATTAGTGGAACCCCTCTCCAAAATTCAATAAACACGACTGAGGTATATTTTATAAATGGTAGTTCAGATCTTCTTCCAAGGGCTAAAGCCATACCTACTGGAAAGCAAAAAATTAAGCAGAAAAATGAAACTATGAAAGTTAAAGCCAAACCACCCCATGCACCAGTTTCAACCCAATTCAAACCTTCTAATTTACCTAGTTCAACATATTCCTCAGGTAATATGAAAAGATTTAGAGATAAATAAACTGCTAATGGTACAAAACAAAAATAATATAATTTGAATTTATTTGGAACAAAAAATCCAATAATAATTGCAACAACGCTTGCAATAATTCCATATGAAAAATCAAAGAATACAGGACCACCTGAGATAAAAAAGAATATAAATAAGAAAGCAATAATTGGATAAATAACTACATAATATAAAGTTAAATATTTTTTAAATTTTTCTGTTGCAAAATACCCTACTGATCCAAGAGCTAATAAAGATATGAAGGACAAATTAATTCTCCACTGCTCCTCGTTTGGATATAATCCATATATAAATCTTCTCAACCAAACTTTAATGTAAGTCCAACATGCGCCCTCGCCTGTACAAGCTTCTTTTGAATTGCCCGAAATATTTGCATCAATAACAGTCCAGCTTAAAACCGGTGGTATTGATTTTATAATTATAAATATAATTAATAATGATAGAACAGCATTAAAATTATTGTTATTAAAGTTTTTATTAATTTCATCTAATTTTCTTATTCCAGAGTACTCAATCCTAATAAAGTGTAATCCAATAAAACCAATTATTAATGGTAATAAAAAACTTATAGATGTAGGCAAAAAGCCAGTGGCATTTATTTTAAAAAAAGACGATAAAAATACATCAAAAATACTAATAAATAATAAAGATAATCCTAATATTAAATATAAATTTAAGTTTGATTTATCTGGTTTTAAAAAATTTATATTATTCATTTATTTTTCTTTGATCGCAATTTTTTTGTTATACCAATTCATTAAAACTGAAATTGATAAACTTAACGAAAGATAAGTAAGCATTGTTATTGAAACTATTTCTATTGCTTTACCCGTTTGCATTAATGCAGTTCCAGCAAAAACTAGTACTAGATCTGGGTATGCAATTGCAGCAGCTAAAGAAGAATTTTTTGTTAAATTTAAATATTGGTTAGTTGTTGGTGGAATAATTATTCTTAAAGCTTGAGGCATAACAACTAAATTTAAAATTTGGTTAGGATTTAAACCAATAGACGCTGCCGCTTCTTTTTGACCTTTTCCAACACCCTGTATGCCTGCTCTTACACATTCTGCTATAAATGTTGCTGTGTATAAAGATAAAGCTAAAGTTAAAGCAATTAACTCTGGTGGTATTCCAACGCCTCCTTCGTAAATATATGATGTTTTTGCTAATTTTTTAAGAACAGGTATTTCAAAACTTAGTGACACACCTCCAATTAAAAAGCTTAACAATGGTAGAATAAATAGTAAACCAATTGATATTAAAAATACTGGTATTTGTTTTCCCTCATTTTCACGTTTTCTTTTCGCATAATTTTTAATTACTACAATTGATACTACTGCAGCAATTATTGAATATAAAAAAATATTAAAATTTTCCCATATAAAGGCTGGGATAAACAAACCTTTAATTGTCAAATAAAATACTCCCATGATACTCTCAGTATCTTGAGGCAATGGCAAAGCTCTTAAAGCTGCAAAGTACCAAAAGAAAATTTGTAATAAGAGTGGGATGTTTCTAAAAAATTCTACATAAAAGGCTGCTGTGTTTTTAATCAAGTAATTTGAAGATAATCTTGCAATACCAACTATTACACCAATTATAGTTGCTAAAATTATACCAATTACTGAAACTAAAATTGTGTTTAAAAGTCCTACTAAATAAGCTCTGAAATATGAGTGTGATCCGTCATATTCTATTAAAGAAAATTGAACATCAAATGAAGACTCCTGACTTAAAAAACCATAACCAAAATCTATACCTCGATTTTCCATATTTAGCTGAGCATTGTATGAAAAGAAGCCAAACACCAATATTACAAATAAAAGTGTTAATAACTGTGGTGCGATTTTTTTGATATTAAATTTCACGGAGATTTTATAAAAAAAAGGGCTAGAAAAATCTAGCCCTTTTTCATTAATTAATTAGCAATTATCTTGCTGGTGGTACGTAAAGAATTCCACCTTTTGTCCATAATTGGTTTGGACCTCTGTCTGGTAAAATTCCAGGAGCAGCAATATTTCTCTCGTAGCTTTCTCCGTAGTTACCAACTTGCTTAATGATTCTTAAGCTCCACTCATTGTCTAAACCAAAAGCAGCACCTAATTCACCTTCAGCACCAACTAATCTTTTAATAGCTGGGTTGTCAGATGTTTTCATCATATCAGCGTTAGCAGATGTAATGCCATATTCTTCAGCTTCGATCATTGTGTTTAGTGACCATCTTACGATGTCTTCCCAAACAGCATCACCTTGTCTAACAACTGGGCCTAAAGGCTCTTTTGATATAGTCTCAGGTAATACCATGTGATCATCTGGATTTGACATTTTTGTTCTTTGTGCAGCAAGACCTGATTTATCTGTAGTGTAAGTATCACATCTTCCAGCATCATAAGCAGCAACAACTTCGTCAGCTTTTTCAAAAGCTACTGGCTCATATGAAATTCCTTTAGAATTAAAGAAGTCTCTCATGTTAAGCTCTGTAGTTGTACCAATGTTTGTACATGCAGAAATACCATCTTTGAAATCATTCACTGAATTAATTCCAGAGTTTTTTCTTACCATGAAACCTTGACCATCATAAAAGTTTACACCAACAAATGTTAAACCAATGTCAGCATCTCTAGACAATGTCCAAGTTGTGTTTCTTGATAATACATCGATCTCTCCAGATGTAAGTGCAGTAAATCTTTCTTTAGCACTTAGTGGAGTAAATTTAACTTTACTTGCATCACCTAGTACTGCAGCAGCTACCGCTCTACATACATCAACGTCAACACCAGTCCAGTTTCCTGCAGCATCAGCATTAGAAAATCCTGGAAGACCTTGTGAAACACCACATCTCACAAAACCTTTTTTCTGAGTATTTTTAAGAGTTTTAGATTTCTTAGCAGCCATAGTTTCAGTTGTAAAAGCAAACAGAACTGCAAATACAGCAACTAAAGAAGTCAATTGTTTTACTATTTTAAACATTTTTTCTTCCTCTTGTTATTAATTTATTTGTTAACAAATAATTCAAAAGTTAATTTGAATTAATATAAGTAAAGCAGAAACAGGGATCTTCATCAATGATAATTTAAGCCCATCATTTCTTATTTATATGAGATATGAAATTGTGAAGCCTAATCTTGTTTTAAATTAAATGCTGTAAGTATGTAAATATGGCGCGCCCTGAAGGATTCGAACCTCCGACCCACGGTTTAGAAAACCGTTGCTCTATCCAGCTGAGCTAAGGGCGCTTAAGATTATGAACGTATAATACAAAATTAATTTTTGAAAAGGAATTTTTTTATTAAAATTAATAATGTCAATAATTCAATTCTACCGATAATCATAAATATGATTAAGGATAATTTAGATATAATATTTATGCTATAAAAATTAAAATCAGCTAATCCATACATAGATGAATTTACAGTATTCATAATTGTTAAAATTCCTAACTTAAATGAATTTTCAAATTTTATACCTGATATAGTCAATAAACTTGAGACAGCAAAAAGTGAAATAATAAAAACCAAAACAGTCAAAAAATATTTATTTACATCAGATTTATCTGTGTTTGATTTTAACAAAGTAACTTTATTTAAATATATTTGATTTGGTTTCGTATTGGAAAGCAAATTATTTAAGGAGTATTTAAATAAACTCAATATCTTAATTACCCTCAAACCTGAACTTGTAGAAAAAAAAGATCCGCCAATAATAACTAAAATAAGAAAAATAAAAGATAAATTTGACGGTATATTTTCAAAAGAAATACCTAGATTAGAAACACTACTAGATAAAGAGACTAAAATATTTAAAAAATTATTTTCAGAATTAAAAAAAATAAATAAAATTGCAATTATTATTATTAGATATAGTGCTAAATATAAATCTTCACTAAGATAGTTTAGGTTATTTTTTTTAAAAAAAATTAAATTATAAATAAAAAACAAACTGAAATATGATGATAGTATTAAAATTGATAATATAATTTTACTCAAATCACTCTTAAATAAACTATCAAAATTATTCATAGGTAAAAAACCACCAGAGGAAATTATTGTCATTGATAAATTAAAAGAGTCGAAAGTCCTTAAATTTATCAATTTTAAAAATATAAAAATAATAAAAGTAATTGATGAATAAATTATTATTATTTTTAAAGATTGTTTTAATGTTTCAGAGGAATTGAATGATATGTAATTTGTTAATGATTTTTTTAAATTATCATCAAAAATATCTATTAATAAAAGCAGAGAAAATAAAAAATATAATCCTCCAATCCATTGTGATGATGATCTCCATATAATTAGGCTTTGATCTAATTGTTTAATATTATCAAAAATAGAAAAACCTGTAGATGTAAATCCTGATATTGCCTCAAAATAGGAGTTTAGATAAGAAATATTATTTATACTGAAGTAAAAAGGTAATGAAATAATTACTGGAAAAAATAAATAACCTATTATTACTATTAATATTTTCTCATAAATATTAATTTTTTTAAAATGAATTCGTTTAAAAAAAATTAAAAATAAACCAAGAATTAAAGTAAATAAAAAAATAATAAAGTAAGTATTTATATTTAAAAATAAATTTAAGTAATACGAATAAATAATATTTAAAAAGGAAAATAAACTTATTAAAAGCGTAAATGATCCAATAAATATTAAACTAAATCTGCTCATTAATTTTTTAGATAGAGCTTATTCTGAATAAATTTTCTACTGTGGGTAATTGATCTCTTTTAGAGAGCAATACAATTATATCATTTTTTTGAAATTTATAGTTTGAGCTAGGTTTTATGAACTCATCTCCTCTAAGTATAGATCCAATTCTTATATCGTCTGGAAGATCAGAGTCTTTTAATTCTTTGTTTATTAAATCAGAAGACTCTAATATTTCAGCTTCAATAACTTCATAATCACCGTTCAAGATTGTATAAGCATTTTCTATAGTGCCTTTGTGTACATGTTTAAGAATACTAGAAACCGTATCCATTCTTGGATCAATCATGTCATCTATTTTCAAAGATGTTTGTAAAAGAGAATAATTTGGTTTATTTATTAAGGCCATTGTTCTTTTATCTTTAGAAAATTTTTCTACAAGTACGCTTACCATTAAATTATCTTCATCATCATTGGTTAAAGCTAATACTGTCTCTACTTCATCTATGTTAGCTTCATTTAATACATCTTCATCAAGTCCATTACCATTGATAACAATTGTGTCATTTAAATCATTCGCAATTAATTCTGCTCTTTCTTTGCTTTTCTCTATTATTTTTACTCTTGCAGACTCAAAAGTTTCTTCGATATTTTTAGCTAAATTAAAACCAATGTTTCCTCCACCAATTATCAGTATTTTATTTGATTTTTTTTCGTTATGACCAAATACTTTTAAAGTTTCCTCCATTTGATTTGAGCTTACCATGACATAAGCTTTGTCGTTGTGTTCTAAGGAATCGTTTTTCTTTAATATTTTAAATTCACCTTTTCTTATAACTCCTAAAATATATGCATTTAATTTAGGAAATTTTTTTGTAAG
>LUMI01000565.1_pt1 | contig 12365 bp, 16 predicted proteins | sample 729681 | NCBI WGS metagenome assembly LUMI01 (sample SAMN03860267, study PRJNA289734) | marine metagenome | biome: seawater column; feature: ocean; material: water; isolation source: Red Sea water column Station 34 - depth 10m | place: Saudi Arabia: Red Sea | collected 2011-10-15 | depth 10 m
CCGCCAGCTTGCCCTTTTCCGGCTTGCCTGTCACCGTGCGCGGCATCTGCTCAAGAATGGTGACGATGGCCGGCACCCGCAAATGCGGCAGATCACCTGAAATATCGGCCAGCGCGTCGAAATGCGCCGGCGAGGACAGCAGGGTCTCGCACGATGTCAGGTTGATCATCCTGGCAAGCGCCGGGCCGCGGAAGGCGCGGTTGATCGATACCTCGACAAGGTCGATCTTCTTCAGCGCATAGGACATCGCCAGATAGGGGATGCCGTTCTCCAGCATGACGGCGACATGGCCGGAACCGGCATTAAGCCGGCCGCCCGCAATCCCGTCACGAAACCCGTGAGCGGCGCGGTTTACAAGGGATTCGAGCCCCGCATAACTCAGCGTCTCGCCAGACGGCGCCATGGTGATGCAGGGCCGCTCGCCAAAGCGCGCCGCGCAGTCATGGAGAAGTTGTCCGAGGGTAATTCTGAGAGGCATGGTCGTCTGCTTGCCTGAAAAAACGCCGGAACGTCATTCCGCGAAGGGCGACGCGTCCGGCATCTTATGGATTGGTCGGAGCGAGAGGATTCGAACCTCCGACCCCCTGCTCCCGAAGCAGGTGCGCTACCAGGCTGCGCTACGCTCCGCACCACCGCGCGTTTATAGGCGAGTGCAGGCGTCTGCGCAACCACATTAAATGGCGTTCACCCTCGATTTGTCGTGGTTTTCCGGAGGCGGCAAATACGGCGGTCCAAAGGCCGCCGGAGCCTAGCCCTCGATCTTGCCGCGAAGGCCGGAAAGCGCCTTGCGCGCCGCATTCAGCGAATCCATCGCCTCGCTCAGCTTGTCGCCGACAGGAAGCTGGCCGGCAGCCTCACCTGCGCTCTGGCGCCCAAGCTGGCGGTTGCCGAGATGCTTCTGCGCACCCTTGATGGTAAAGCCTTCCTTGTAGAGAAGGTCGCGAATCCGCTCCAGCAGCGCCACATCGTCCGGCCGGTAATAGCGGCGGCCACCGCTGCGCTTCAGCGGACGAAGCGTGCTGAACTTCGTCTCCCAGAAGCGAAGAACATGAGGCGGGATGTCAAGATGCTCGGCTACCTCGGAAATCGTGCGGAACGCATCTGAGGATTTCTGTGTCATGACTTGCCGTCGACCCGGTCTTTCAGAATATGGGACGGCCGGAATGACAGAACACGCCGCGGCGTGATCCGCGCTTCCACTCCCGTCTTCGGGTTGCGGCCGACACGCTCGCGCTTTGACTGAACAGAAAATGTCCCAAAGGACGAGAGCTTAACTTCTTCGCCTTTTTCGAGACATGCGCACATTTCTTCAAGAAATGTCTCAACAAGCTCCGCTGATTCGTTGCGGGACAGGCCAATATTCCGGTAGACCGCCTCGGCGAGGTCGGCACGTGTCAAAGTCTTGCTCATGACCTCACGCTAATTCGGATCGGTGCGCGAGTCAATTGACCCGAACTCTCAAATGCAAAAAATTGCATCTTGCTTACAGACGCTTAGCTCATAGAGCTAATGTAGACGCTGACCGGCATGCGGTAACCGGCAGCTTATTCGGCAGGTCGGCCGTAGCGAACAAGCGCCGCACCCCAGACGAGGCCGCCGCCAATGGCTTCGAATGCAAGGACCTGCCCGTCCCTGATCCGTCCGTCGCCGACCGCTGCGGAAAGCGCCAGCGGGATAGAGGCCGCCGAAGTGTTGGCGTGTTCGCCGACGGTCTTCACGACCCGCTCGTCGGACAACCCCATTTTCTTCTGCATGCCCTCGATGATCCGGATATTGGCCTGGTGCGGCACCAGCCAGTCGACATCGGATACCGGCATGTCGGCGGCTTCGAGCACCTCGTCCATCACGCTGGAGAGCTTGTCGACGGCATGGCGGAACACCTCGGCCCGCCATCCACATAGAGGATGTCGCGATGCGCCCCGTCGGCATGGAGCCTTGTCGCCAGGACGCCATATCCTTGCGGGTCCTCGCTGCGTTCAAGGATCACAGCCCCTGCCCCGTCACCGAACAGCACGCAGGTCGACCGGTCGGACCAGTCCAGGATCTTCGAGAAACTCTCGGCACCGATAACAAGCGCACGCTTTCCCCGGCCGGCCGTCAGCATCGCGTCTGCCACGTCGAGGGCATAGACAAACCCGGCGCAGACAGCCTGCACGTCAAAGGCCACTGCCGCATGCGCGCCAAGCTGGTGCTGCACCTTCGTCGCGGTTGAGGGGAAAGTATCGTCCGGCGTGCTGGTCGCGATGATGATCAGGTCGATGTCACCGGCCTCGAGCCCTGCCCTGTCCAGCGCCTGTGTCGCTGCATGGCACGCCATGTCGGATGTCTTTTCCCCTTCGGCAACGATATGGCGCTGGGCGATGCCGGTGCGCTGCCGGATCCATTCGTCGCTGGTATCGACAAACGCCGTCAGCTCCTCGTTGGTCACGACCCTTTCCGGCAGGTAGCTTCCCACCGAAATCATCAAAGTTGCGGCGTCAGCCATCGTCATCTTTCCGTTCAAGAATGGTATTGGCGCGTGCGATGGCAGCGCTGACATCCGGCAGGAAACCGTGATCGACGAGTTCCAAAGCCACGTTGATCGCATTTGCAAAGCCGATCCGGTCGGTGCCCCCGTGAGATTTCACGGCAATGCCGTTGAGGCCGAGGAATACAGCTCCGTTGTAATGGCGCGGGTCGATATGGGTGCGCATCTCGGACAGCGCACTGCGCGCAAGAAGATAGCCAAGGCGCGAAAGGAAGGATTTGTTCAGGCTGCGCCGCAGAAGGCGGGTGAACATGGACGAAATACCCTCGGCCATCTTCAGCGCGACATTACCGGAAAACCCGTCGGTGACGACAACGTCCAGCTGGCCGTTTGTGATGTCTGAGCCTTCTACAAACCCTTGATAATTCACGCCAAGTTCCGGGTCTGACAGGCGGCGTGAGGCCACGCGAAGGTAATCATGCCCCTTCTGCTCCTCCTCGCCGACATTCAGCAATCCGAGCCGCGGCGACTCCTTGCCGGTCAGGCTGCGATGGAACGCCTGGCCAAGAATGGCGAACTGGACCAGATTTTCGGCATCACATTCGATGTTGGCACCGAGATCCAGCATGCAGACAAGCTCGCCTACTGTCGGGAAAAAGGCGGCAATGGCGGGCCTTGTTACGCCTGTCATGGGACGAAGCTGCAATTTTGACATGGCCATCAGCGCGCCCGTATTGCCAGCCGACACAACGGCATCGGTTTCTCCGGCAGCGACACTGGCGATGGCCATCCACATGGACGTTGCCTTGCCGCGCCGGACCGCCTGCGAAGCGGTATCGTCCGGAGACACGGCATCAACTGTGTGAACAATGCTTGCCCGACCGAGATGGCTGGCTTTGGCGATCAGCGGGCTGATTCTCGCCTCATCGCCATAGAAGACAATTTCAAGGTTCGGATTCACACCACAGGCGATGTCGGCACCTCGCACGACGCAGGCCGGTGCGTTGTCACCTCCCATCGCGTCAAGCGCAAGCCTAATCATGTTATTATCGGAACTCACAAGCTGGCGCCTTCCGGTCAGGGACTTGTTTCTTGGGGATCGGACTTATTTTTCAGGTGATTTCAAGCTGGAAAGGCCGGCAAAAGGATGGGTTTTCCCGTCCTCTCCTGCGCGAAAATTGTCAGGAGCTCCTTCACTCCGCGGCCATGCCGTTGCCGACAATGCCAGCATCTGGGCGACCATTTCGCCGAGATCAATGCAGCCGTTGACCAAAGGCTCGGCGTCTCCCAGATCGACGACGATCTCGTCTTCTGGAACAGACGCCAGAACATACCGTTCTTCGATCTCAAAATCCACTGATTCCGAGACCGGGTCGCCAGTAACGATACAGGCCTGCGTAATGTCGGCATGCAGTTTTCCGCGGACATCCCAGGCGCCTTTCGCGGCTCGCTTGATCCGCAGGTCGGCGCCAAGCGCGTCAACCGAAAGATATCCGAAACGCAGTGCAAGCTCCGCCCGCTCCGTCTCGCTTGTATCGAGCCTCCCGATCAGCGCCCCTGTTGGCGGCAGGGTTTGCACGTCGATCATGGCATCAAGTGAAAAGCTCTGCATAACCGGTCCGTCGAAGATATCCGGCAGCGCGATAGGGCTGCGGTAACGCGTTTCAGTGGGGCACTATAGCGTCTGTTTTGTCAAAGACCAGAGAACAGGAACAAACAGGCCAGTCAGATCATCGCGTGAGCCTGCCGGAAAGCAGCAGATCATCTTCCAAAGCCGCGATGCGTCGCTCCAGCCCGAACACGAAATCGATCAGGCCTTCGCTGGCTGTTTCCTCTCCTCGCAGAAGATTACGCTCCAGCGCGGCGGCAAGCGCCTTGCGGTCAGCGTCATCCAGCGCCGCTGTATAAGCGTCGAGACGGCCCATGAAGGCTTCCGCCATCACCCTTACCCGCTTGGCGACGCCAATATCGCCGGCGCCCATCTCGCGAAGCGACAAGTCCATATCCGCAAACATCGTGTCAAACAGCTCCTGACTGAGAGCGGCTCCTGCATCACCGCAGGAATTCAGCCTGCGCATGACGAGCGACACGACCAGCGCCAGCGCGTCGAACCTGCCGTCGACATTGTCCGCCACGCCGTGATCGGCGAAGAAAGCCGGATCGCGCGCCATCTCGACCGCACTCGCGTAGAGGACCTCGCATGTCTGCATCTGGCGGCGCTGCCCCCAGCCAAGCATATTTCCCAGCCAACCGGTTTCTTGGCTTTTCATCACCAGTTCATCCCATTAAGGTATCGCGCGAAGCAGGAAAACTTGTCCTGCCGTTCCACGCGAATCAATACTTCAGGACCACAGCGATGACCAGAGGCTTGTTTGACGCATTCAAGGCAGGGCAGCGGTCCATGACAGCGCTGGTCGTGGCAATTCTCGCAATGGGCCTGGCATCCTGTGAATCCCGCATCTCCTCGCATGGACATGCCGTCGATGCCGTCGAGTTGAACCAGATTGTTCCCGGCGAGACACGCCTTGCCGATCTTCAGGCCGTTCTCGGCCGACCCAGCTTCGAAGGGGCGTTCGAGTCCGGCAAGGTCTATTACATCAGCGAGGTCATGGTCGAACCGCCGGGCGGACGCAAGCGCGCCTCGACGCGCACACTGATTGTGATTTCGCTCGACGGCGAGGACATCGTCACAGCGATCGAGGTGCGGGACGAGACGAGTGGCAAGACCATTGCCTATCTCGACGAGAGATCACCGACTCCGGGCGATACCTTCGGAGTAACGGAACAGCTGTTCTCCACCCTTCGTCGAAAGCCGAAATAAATCTCACATAACGGGTTGCGGGACTTCGGCCTCCGGCGGGCTATTTTCTGTCGGCGTTTTCCATCTCGACCGTGCGCGCCGATCTCGCCACACGGTCCAGAACTGCATTGACAAAGCCGACATCGCAGCCGCAGACATCGGCAATGGCCGCATATTCGCTGACCACAGCACGGGCCGGAAGATGCGGCATGCTGACCAGCTCACAGGCCCCGGCGCGCAGAACAGCGCGATCGATCACGGTCATCCGGTCGAGCGACCACCCGGACGCGAGGCAACCTGCCAGAAGTTGATCCAGCTCGTCGCTGCGGGACTCGACGGATGTCGCCAGTTCGTTGAGATGCCCGCTGTCGATATCCTTCACCCGGAAGGACTTGCGGATATCCTCGGAATAATGCTGCAGGAACACCGGCAGGAACTCGGCAACCGACTGCCCGGACATTTGCCCCTGATATGACATCTGCACGGCCGCCAGCCTCGCTGCCGACCGACGACGGACCGGGACCGGCTTCAATGTGTCGGCGGTTTCAGCCATCGATGCCAAATCCTGCACGAAGACCTGCCATGGTCATTGCCGCCTCGGCGGCACCTCCGCCCTTGTCCTTGCGCCTGTGGTCTGCGCGCGCCCAGGCCTGATCCTCGTTCTCTACCGTCAGGATGCCATTGCCGATAGCCAGATTGTCGGCGATGGACAGATCCATCAGCGCGCGTGCGGATTCATTGCACACAGTCTCGTAATGCGTGGTCTCGCCGCGGATCACGCATCCAAGGGCAATATAACCGTCATAATGCTTGTCACCGCTGTGCGCGAAAGCGATTGCGGCGGGAATCTCGAGCGCGCCGGGCACGCTGATACGATCAAAAGTCGCGCCCGCAGCCTCGAGGGCACGGATGGCGCCTTCGGCCTGCGCATCGGCAATGGCTTCATAGAAGCGCGCTTCAACTATCAGGAAATGATGAGCCACCTTGCATCTACTCCGCTGGGTTGCCCGGCTCGCCGTTAAGGCGGCGCCAGTCCACGATCTCGAGATCATATCCGTCAAGACTGATCACATTGGCCGGCCTGTCCGAGAGCAGAACCATGCGACTGACACCCAGTTCGCTGAGAATCTGGGCGCCGACGCCATATTCGCGAAGCCCCTGCGCGGTATCGGGAGCGGAAGAACCGCTGACCGCGGCGCTGATCGTTTCCGACAGGCTGGCTTTCGACGACTCCCGCAGAAGCACGACAACACCGCGCCCCTGTTCCGAAATCGTCTGCATGGCTGTCTCCAGCTCATGTCCGTCGCGGCGCTCTGAAACCTCGCCCAGCAGGTCCGTCATCATGTTCAGGCTGTGCATGCGCACCAATACCGGATCAGGTGTCGAGATATCGCCCTTGATCAGCGCCACATGCTCGACACCGGAGATGGTGTTCTCGAACACCATCAGGCGCCATTCACCGCCAATCCGGCCATTCATCACCGTTTCCACGGTCCGTACGACCAGTGTCTCGCTGGAGCGCCGATAGGCGATCAGATCGGCGATCGACCCGATTTTCAGGCCATGTTCTTCGGCAAAGCCGATCAGGTCAGGAAGGCGCGCCATCTCGCCGTCATCCTTCATGATCTCGCAGATCACGCCGGAAGGGTCGGCGACACCCGTCGCACGGGCGATGTCGACAACGGCCTCGGTATGGCCTGCACGAACCAGCGTACCGCCGTCACGCGCCACCAGCGGAAAGATATGGCCCGGTGTCGTAATGTCCTTGGCGTTGCATTGCGGGTTGATCGCGGTGCGCACGGTATGGGCACGGTCCGCTGCCGAAATACCGGTCGTCACCCCTTCCCGTGCCTCGATCGACACGGTGAAGGCTGTCTGGTGACGGCTTTCGTTACGTCGCTCCATCAGCGACAGTCCGAGCGCCTCTGTACGTGACCGGGTGAGCGCGAGGCAGATCAGCCCGCGGCCGTATTTTGCCATGAAATTGATAGCCTCGGCAGTGGCCCATTCACCGACAACACACAGATCGCCCTCATTCTCGCGGTCCTCGTCATCGACAAGGATAAACAGCTTGCCGGCGGCGGCATCGGCAATCACATCCTCGATCGGTGACAGGCCTGCTCCACCCTCGCGTTTGTTGTCAGTCATCTGTTCCACTTTCGGCAAGGCGGGCCACATATCTGGCCAGCATGTCAATTTCCATATTCACCTGTTGCCCCTCGCGAAGCGAACCGAGGGTTGTGACCGACCATGTGTGCTCGATCACATTGATGCTGAAATCCGGTCCCCGAACCTCGTTGACCGTCAGCGAAACACCGTCCAGGGCCACGGACCCCTTGGCCGCCACGAAACGGGCCAGCCCGTCGGGCGCTCGGAACCAGACTTCATGGCTGTCACCGACAGCCGTCACAGACAGCACGGTGGCCATCCCGTCAACATGGCCGGACACGATGTGGCCGCCAAGCTCGTCACCGACGCGAAGCGCGCGCTCGAGATTAACCTTGTGGCCCGCCTGCCAGCCGCCAAGCGTGGTGACCCGCATGGTCTCGCCGGACGCCGCCACCTCATACCCCTCGGCGTCACGCGACAGCACCGTCAGGCAGATGCCCGAATGCGCAACAGACCCCCCGATATCGAGCGTCGTGCAATCCCAGTTTGCGCCAATCCGCAGAATGCGGTCACCCTTGTCGGTGACCGACATCAGGGTGCCTGTCGCTGTGACGATGCCTGTGAACATGAGTGCCGCTGTCCTTGTGGTTGCCGGCGGGGGGTTGCCGGGGCGCAACGCCTTTTAGCCAATATCGGCGGGACGTTCCAGCAGAATGAATTCGTCGCCCCCGAACCGGCCCTCGCCGATTGCCTGGAATGGCGGCAAATCCGGAAGATCGCCCTTTGCAAGCATGCCGATGGCAGGAATACCGTCGCTTCCGATCAGATGCGTGCTCCGTGTCCACAAGATGCGATCGACAAGCCCCTCACGCAAGAGGCTCGCGCCCAGTTTTCCCCCTCCTTCGACAAGCAGGCTGCCACAGCCCGTCTCGGCGATGGCCGCCATGACTTCGGCAAGCGACAGGCGTCCCGCCTCGTCCTGCGATACCGACTGCACTTCAGCCCCCGCCTCGCGCAGGGCAACCGCCGCTGTCGGGTCGCAATCCTCGCGGCAGAATATGGTGACTCCAACCTCCGGCGCGGTTTCGAACATCCGCGCATCGGCAGGTGTCCGCAGATTGGCATCAAGGATAAAACGGTGCGGGCTGTCAGCCTCGAGACCCAGCGTCCGGCAGGTGAATTCCGGATCATCGGCAAGCACAGTGCCAATGGCCGAAAGCAGCCCGTCGCTGCGGCTGCGTTGCAGATGAACATAGCGCCGCATGACAGACCCGGTGATCCAGCGCTTGGCGCCGTCCCCGAGGGCGATCATCCCGTCTAGCGATGTCGCGGTCTTGAGCGTCACCAGGGGCCGTGACATCGTCACGCGTGCCAGAAACCCGGCCATGACCTGACGGGCGGCTTCTGCCTCGACACCAATCTGGATATCGACACCACTGTCGGCAAGACGCTCGATGCCGCGACCGTTCACCCGATCATCCGGATCACGTGCAGCGATGACCACGCGGGAAATGCCTGCCCCCACGAGCGCGTCGGCGCAAGGACCGGTCTGCCCGGTATGGGCACATGGCTCGAGCGTTACATAGGCTGTCGCGCCCTGCGCGGCGGCGCCGGCCATGGCCAGCGCCTCGGTCTCGGCATGAGGCCGGCCGCCCGAGGCAGTATGCCCGACCGCGATCAGTTGTCCGTCTGAAGAGATTATGGCGCATCCGACAGGCGGGTTGGGGCCGCTCCGGCCCTCAGCACGGCGCGCCGCGGCGATCGCCACCTGCATCCACCGACGATCCTCGCCAAGCGAGGGCCGCGGCTGCGAGCTATTCGCCAAGTTCCTTCTCCACAAAGGCCTCGAAGTCGCTGGCTTCCTCGAAATTCCGGTAAACCGAGGCGTAGCGGACATAGGCCACCTGGTCGAGAGCCGCGAGAGCCTTCATCACAAGCTCGCCCACAAGATGTGACGGCACATCGCCCTCGGAATAGCTTTCAAGCTGACGGACGATGTCGTTGATCGACCGCGCCACCTCGTCGGCGTTCACATCGCGTTTGCGAAGCGCAATCTGGAATGAACGCTCGAGCTTGTCACGGTCGAAAACGGATTTCCGGCCGCTTCTCTTGACGATGGTGATTTCGCGAAGCTGTACGCGTTCGAATGTTGTGAAGCGTGCACCGCATGCGCCGCAGAGCCGGCGCCGCCTGATGGCGGCCCCGTCTTCTGCCGGACGCGAGTCCTTCACCTGAGTATCTTCGCTACCACAAAAAGGACAGAGCATGGTCTCCCGCCGCGCTAGATATTGTTGCGGGCGGGAGTGTACACACTATTGGTAGATTGGAAAAGCCCGGCAAAGCTCGCGAACCTGCTCGCGCACCTTGTTTTCGATAACGCTGTTGTCCTCGGGATTCTTTGCAAGACCGTCGAGAACGTCACCGATCAGGTTGCCGATCTGCACGAACTCGGCGGTGCCGAAGCCACGTGTCGTACCGGCCGGCGAACCGAGACGGACACCGGAAGTCACCATCGGCGGTGTCGGGTCGAATGGCACGCCGTTTTTGTTGCAGGTGATACCGGCATTCTCGAGCGATACCTCGGTGATGTTGCCGGTCAGGCCCTTCGGGCGCAGATCGACCAGGACAAGATGCGTGTCTGTACCGCCGGAAACGATATCGACGCCACGTCCGATCAGTGTCTCGCCAAGAACCCTGGCATTCGCCACGACAAGCTCGATATAGGCCCGGAATTCCGGACGGAGCGCCTCACCGAAGCCGGCCGCCTTGCCGGCGATGGCATGGACCAGCGGACCACCCTGAAGGCCCGGGAAGACCGCCGAGTTGATCTTCTTTCCAAGTGCCTCGTCATTCGACAGGATGATGCCGCCGCGCCCGGCGCGCAGCGTCTTGTGCGTCGTCGAGGTGACGACATGCGCATGCGGCACCGGATTCGGATGGACGCCGGCGGCGACCAGCCCCGAGATGTGTGCCATATCGACCATCAGGTAGGCGTCGACAGCATCCGCGATTTCACGGAACTTGGCGAAATCGAGGGTGCGCGGATAGGCCGAGCCGCCGGCCAGAATGATCTTCGGCTTGCAGGCCTTCGCCTTGTCGAGAAGCGCGTCGAAATCAATCTCGGCTGTTTCCTCGTCAACGCCGTACTGCTCGGCGTTGAACCATTTGCCGGACAGGTTCGGTGCTGCGCCATGCGTGAGGTGGCCGCCTGCGGCAAGCGACATGCCGAGGATTGTGTCGCCCGGCTTCAGCAGTGACAGGAACACGGCCTGATTGGCCTGCGCACCGGAATGCGGCTGAACATTGACGAAAGCAGCGCCAAACAGCTTTTTCGCACGTTCGATGGCAAGTGTCTCGACAACATCGACATGCTCGCAGCCACCGTAATAGCGTCGGCCGGAATAGCCTTCGGCATATTTGTTGGTCAGAACCGAGCCCTGCGCCTCCAGAACACCGGTGCTGACGATGTTTTCGGATGCGATCATCTCGATCTGGTCCTGCTGGCGGACCAGCTCATGCCCGATCGCCGCCGCCAGTTCCGGATCGGAATCCGCCAGAGGGGCCGAGAAGAATCCGTCCATTACGTCCTGTTTCCTGATGTCGTCCATAGTGTCTTTCTCCTTGTGCGGCAGCATCGTGCCGCGTGACGGTTATTTGCTTTCACCATCGCCAAGCGATGAAAGTTTTTCGACACGTCCCCCGTGTCGTCCCCCTTCGAATTCAGTCGCCATGAACGCATCGACACAGTCGATGGCCACAGTCTGGCCGGTCAGCCGCTGACCAAGCGCCAGGACATTGGCGTCATTATGTTCACGGCAGAGCCGCGCCGCGGTGGCGTCGCCGACAAGCGCCGCCCGGCACCACGAAAACCTGTTCACGGCCATCGAAATCCCGATGCCGCTGCCACAAACCGCAATTCCCCGCGCTGCTGCGTCACCGCGCATCGCACGGGCCAGCTTCGCGCCGTAGTCCGGATAGTCCACCGACACTGAGATAGACCTTTGAGATGCGACCGGCCATGGTGGCCCTCTTCCAGAAAGGCGGGCGGCCCCCGAAAAGGACCAGCCCATCAAAACAGCGGGAGACATTACTATCGTCAAAACAACCTGCCAACCATTCAATGACCGACAGATCGCAAGGCATAATCGCCCTAATGACAGGACATTGTAACAGATGCGGTGAAAGTCAAGCTGACGAGCGTTACACAGGCAGGAGCATGCAACTTTCCGTTCCTGTTCTGCTTTGCAGCACGGGTCTCGTGCGAGGCTGCACCTCACCAACCGGCCGGACGAGCATCGGCACAAGCAGAAAAGTTCCAAAAGCCGGATAAAAAACTGAATTTTTGTTTAAAATTTTTGTCGACAGAAATGATTTTCGTGCGTACCGTTTCAAGATGATTAAGCGCGGGTTGTGATTCCGGGTTTAGGGAGAGAACGGAGCCGGGACAAACCCGGCCCATTCAGAAAAGCAAGGCAATCGCCTTGCTTTTTTTATGGCTGCGGTTCGTGAAAGCGTAGACGTAGCCGCGCCGTCACCCGCCGACGATACCCAGCGATATGATTTCCGAAGAAATGATCCAGTGGATCACGGCTGTCAGTACAGCCGCGATCACAGTGGTGACACCCATCTTGCGCCACAGCATGGGGCGCGCCGGTGCCGAAGTGGCGTGACCGGCCTCGGGATTGTCTTCGATTCGCACACCGAACGGCAGGCTCATCAGGAACACCCACCACCACAAGAGAAGATAGACGACGACACCGGAAACAAAATCCATCAGCCTGCCACCTCCTCGAGCTCGATCAGGGTCCCGCAGAAATCCTTCGGGTGAAGAAACAGCACCGGATTGCCGTGCGCCCCGATCTTCGGCTCGCCGTCGCCGAGCCCCCTCGCCCCGCCGGCGACCAACCGGTCGCGCGCGGCACGGATATCCGCGACCTCGTAACAGATATGGTGCATGCCGCCATCCGGGTTTTTCGTGAGGAATCCGGC
>LUMI01000585.1_pt1 | contig 12353 bp, 10 predicted proteins | sample 729681 | NCBI WGS metagenome assembly LUMI01 (sample SAMN03860267, study PRJNA289734) | marine metagenome | biome: seawater column; feature: ocean; material: water; isolation source: Red Sea water column Station 34 - depth 10m | place: Saudi Arabia: Red Sea | collected 2011-10-15 | depth 10 m
CCTTCTCAGTTTGAGCCGTGCGGATTAAACCAAATGTACAGTTTAGCTTATGGGACCATACCTATCGTTCGCTCTGTAGGAGGACTTAAAGACACGGTTATTGACTACAGCAATGACAACGATGGAACCGGTTTTGTGTTTGATGAGCCTACACCGCACGCGTTACTGACTTGCATTCGGCGAGCACTGCTAGCTTATTACGAAGATACTGTTAAGTTTAGAGCAATGCAGCAGCGAGGAATGCGAACGCAATTCACATGGGAAGCAGCGGCGAAAAGTTATCAGCAGTTGTATTTAGCAGCCGTTAATTAGGCTTTATTTTTTGCTTTGTTTTACAGCAACATATCCACTTAGGTGTAAATATTTGTGATGGGTGTGTTCTACATTAATTATTGTTTATAAGCACCTTTCCTTTTGTCCATTTTTGCGCCACTATTAAAAAATGGACGATGTAGATGGACGGTACACAAGGCGGGTATGACGGATAAGGCAGTTAAGCTTTCTATAAAGAGCCTCTTTCTCTGGGTGGTGATGTCTATTGCTACCTTTTCACTTGCGGTTTTAACAACGCTTACAGTTTATACACAGATAAAAACTTATCGCCACGAGCTTGAGTCGAACGCACTGATACTCGCCAAACTAGTTGCCAGAAGTTCTGCCACTTACCTCTACGATGAAACGCCTGAACGCATTGAATTTGCATTAAATAACCTCACTGCCGCTGAGCATGTGCTTAATGCTCATGTTTACAAAGCAAAAAGCGGAGCGGCAGAGCCTGAGATTTTTGCTTCATACAATAAAGAAGGGCAGCTTTTGTTAGGTGGCAAAGAAAGTCAGTTAGCTTCCATGGTTATGAACCCAGTACTAGCAGATAATTTTCGCTACCTTGAACTCAGTGCAAAAGTGTTCGATACAGAAACTAACATTCAGTTGGGCTGGGTGTATCTAAGGGTTTCATCAGAAAACTTTAATCAGTTGGTTGGAAAGTCAATTTGGCTTAATTTAGCCGTAGCCTTGGCGTTATTGCTTATAAGTTTTTATTCCGCACTAAGAATGCAGCGTTTTGTGACAGGCCCAGTTGAAGGTATCGCTAACTTTTTGCAACGCACATCGCGACAGCGCGACTATTCGGCCCGTGCCAACGGCTCCACCATTAAAGAACTCGACATCTTAGCTGACGCCGTTAATGTGATGCTGTTCCGTATGCAAGAATACATGCAAAAGCAACGGCAGGCTGAAGAGCAACATAGAAAACTCAATGCCAGCCTAGAAGATATGGTAAGTCAACGAACAACCGCCCTTAAGGATGCAAATCAGGAACTTATTCAAACGCTCGAAAAGCTACATCAGTTCCAGCGTCAAATCGTGCAGAACGAAAAGATGGCTTCTCTCGGTGACATGGTTGCCGGTGTCGCCCATGAAGTTAATACGCCAATAGGCTTAGGCGTAACTGCATCAACCATGATGTTAGACAGGTTAGCGGTTATTCATAAGGACTTTGAAAATAAAACGCTGAAAGCCAGTGCAATGAAACGCTTTTTGGATGAAAGTAACGAAAACCTCAACATTATTTACCGCAATTTGAACAGAGCAGCCGAACTTATTAGCAGTTTTAAGCAGGTTGCTGTAGATCAAACCTCAGAATCTAGTCGAAGTTTTTGCGTTGTACAGCTAGTTAATGAGATACTATTGTCATTGCAGCCTCGACTCAAAAAATTAAAACACAACATCAACGTAGATTGCGACCCTACCCTTAGCGTTGAAACGAAGGCTGGCCCAATAAATCAAATCTTGATTAATTTAATCATGAATTCGGTTATTCATGGGTTTGAAAGCATGGATGAAGGCACAATTGATATTCGTGCCGAAATGGTGAGTAGCAATAAGCTCAAGCTTGTTTATACCGATAACGGAAAAGGCATTTCCCCAGAAATTCGCAAACGGATATTTGACCCCTTTGTCACCACAAAGCGCGGGCAAGGCGGTTCCGGATTGGGAATGCACTTGGTATACAACTTAGTAACGCAAGCCCTTAATGGTTCAATATCGATCACCAGTGAGGAAGGCAACGGCGTAGAATTTGTAATTATCTTCCCCGTTGTTAATGCGAAAACGTCAGAATAGTTGTATAAAGTATGAACTTTTCTTGATTTTTATTGGCTAACCCCAATACCTTAACAGTAAGAATATTCACAAGTTGCTTGCAATCAAGTATATGAATATTAAAATTTAACCAGTTAGTTGCTTAAATCGTATTTTAGAAAGAGTGTAGAACACCATGCAGACGCCAAATGTGTTAATTGTTGAAGATGAGGTGGTAACCCGTACCACGCTTAAGAGTTTATTTGAAGCGGAAGGGTATAATGTGTTTGAGGCCGAGAACGGTGATCAAATGCATGATTTCTTCGAGAATCACGCTATCAATTTGGTTATCATGGACATTAACCTACCGGGTAAAAATGGCCTTATTTTGGCACGTGAAGTACGTGACCGTAAAAATACGTGACCGTAAAAACGTTGGGCTTATTTTCTTAACGGATCGTGATAACGACGTTGACCGTATTCTAGGTCTTGAAATTGGCGCAGACGATTATCTGACTAAGCCTTTCAACCCTCGTGAATTGACTATTCGCGCGCGCAACTTACTGTCTCGTACTACAAACTCTTCAGAAGATGACGATTTACCAAGCCGTGTAAGCTTCAACGGCTGGACGCTTGACGGTGATAGCCGTTCATTGATTTCACCTAGCGGGAAAGAGTTCCGCCTACCACGCAGTGAATTCCGCGCTCTTCACCTTTTCTTAAGCAATCCAGGTAAGATCCTTACCCGTGAGCAGCTAATAATGGAAATGACGGGGCGTGAACTTCGTCCGAATGACCGTACGGTTGACGTAACGATTCGTCGTATTCGTAAGCACTTCGAATCAGATCCTTCAGATGAAGAATTGATTGTAACCATTCACGGTGAAGGTTACCGTTTCTGCGGTCAGGTTGACGGCTAAGACGTCGCCTGAACGAGTTTTGAATTAATGAAAAGCCGCTACTGTGTACTAAGCTATGCCGTGAAATGTCACTTGAGATATCGAGAGCTAAATGATCTACTTCACACTGAGGATTAGCTGTCAGTAGCGCTAAAGCAAACTGAGTAGCGGTATTGCTTCTCTTCCAACAAGAATGCTTTATGTGTACTTGGGCTCCATGAATCATCGCCGCCTACGCCCATGTGAGCATGATCAATGTACACAAACACACAATCTTGAGGTGTTAAATCACAGGTGTGTTTTGCCTCGTCTAGCTGTGCTTGTCCATATTCGCTCACGTTAAAATAGAACTGTCCTTTTGCTTTCAAGCCGCTAACTTCAAGTTGTGTACAGCCACAGCGCAAGCCGTTGTCCGTTGGGAATATGTAGCACGTTTGCATCTCTTCTATAGGTAAGGTGTAGCGACCATAACGCGCTGCCGCTTTTCTGTCAGGGTAGTTCTCAAATGGCCCTAGTCCCTGCCAGGTAATCGACGTTGGCTTATCGGCTACAGGCACTGCCGTTTGTATACCAATTCGCGGCATAGGTGGTAAACCGTCATCCAAGAGCACTTCAACGTCTACCGATAGCTTGGCCTGTACATTTATGGTGTAAACCCACTTGGTTGCCGCTACCAGCTTTTCTGAATGGTGATAGTCAAATAACGATGTTATACGCACGTCTTGCGCGCCCTGCTCAACGTCTACGCCCGTGCAAGTGCGTGTCCACTTGCCAATTCCAGCACGACGCCAGCGAGACTCCCACGCATTTGGGTCTGGATTATCAACTTCGCTTACCCCAATGTCGTTATCTAGCGGCGCTCTGAAGAAGTTATCTTCTAGCGGCGCGGCAAGTGTTTCCTCCGCGCCTTGAAGCCACGAGGTTAATAGCCCGCTCTCACTATTAAAGCTAAATACGTTATTTTGCGCATGTACCTGCAACATCCCATCCTGAGCTTCAATTGATAGCTCACTAGTGCCGCTTGTTGTTTCGTTATCATTAAGAGAAAACGATACTATTCCACGCTTGTTGACTAGCGCTAACTGGGCGGTGTCCATAACATGCCCTGCTTTAGCCCACGAACAGTCATTCGCTAGTACCACATCAATATTTAAGTGGTAGTCAGCGCCTGCTTTAAACGTAATATCTGGGCTAAGACTGAGCGTTTGTGCTTGTTGTGGCGCTATGTCGATTTCGCATTCGCCCTTCGCCTCAGCAATCGGTTGTCCATTTTCTAGCACTTGCCAACGTAACAACTCGTTATCTGTGCGTCTAAATAAGTAATCGCTGCTTGCTGTAAGCTCAAACTTGTTGTCTTTCTCAACCAACGAAAAGCTTAAGTGCTGCTGACAATATTTAGCTTCTAATAAGTGCGGATGTGGCGTTCTGTCTGGAAATAACAGACCGTTTATACAGAATTGTCTGTCGTTTTCAGTATCGCCGAAGTCTCCGCCGTAAGCCCAGTATGCTTCGCCGCTATTAGTGTGCTTTACTAACCCTTGATCTACCCAGTCCCAAATAAAGCCACCTTGAAGGCGAGGATAAGCCTTAAACGCTTTCCAGTATTCATCAAAGCTACCCAAGCTATTGCCCATAGCATGCGCATATTCGCATAGAATAACGGGGCGGTTTTCCCCCGGCATCGACAACCATTTTTTAATGGCCCACTTAGGCACTGCATCGTCTTTAATGTCGGTATCAACCCGTGCGTACATTGGCGCAATAATGTCGGTAGCCGAAGTATCAGCGCCGCCGCCTTCGTACTGTACAGGGCGCGATGGGTCAAATGACTTTGCCCAGCCATACATTGCATCGTGGGTAGGGCCGTGACCAGACTCATTCCCCAACGACCAAATAATGATGCTGGGGTGGTTTTTGTCTCGCTCGACCATTTGCGTAAAGCGCGCCATGTAAGCGCCGGCCCAGAGCGGGTCGCGAGAAAGCCTTCCCATTGGGAACATACCGTGGGTTTCGATGTTAGCTTCATCCACCACATAAAGCCCGTATTCATCACAAAGCTCATACCAACGAGGGTGATTTGGATAATGAGCGGTACGTACGGCATTGAAGTTGTTTTGCTTTAACAACTTAATGTCTTCAAGCATGTCATCTTCATTGATTGCATGCCCTTTTGTTTGATGGTGTTCGTGACGGTTAACCCCACGAATTAGCACGGCTTTACCATTTACCAGTAACTGGCCGTTTTTCATTTCAATGTTTCTAAAGCCAACGTTATAGGCCTCAACATCAACGGCATTGCCATTCTCATCAATAAGTGAGACTACGATGCGGTACAGATTCGGTGTTTCAGCAGTCCAGTGTTTAGGTTCATTCACATGAAGCGTTTGAAAAACCACGTCATCCCAACCGCCCTTTTCATCAATACGTTTATTGTTAGTGCCGGTAATGACTTGCTCGGTGACAGCGTTATCGCCATCAAAAAGCTGGATGCCCACTTTGTAAGTAGAAGGCGCATTGATGGCGGTACGTACGGTTACTACTGCGTCGCGATAGCATGCGTCAAGGCTTGGCGTAACAAACACATCCTGAATGTGATGCTGAGGTTTGGTGACAAGATTTACGTCGCGGAAGATACCGCTAAGCCACCACATGTCCTGATCTTCTAAGTAGCTGCCGTCTGACCATCGGATCACCATTACCGCTAGTCGGTTTTCACCTTCGACCAAGTAGCCAGACAAATCGAATTCAGCCGGTAGTCGACTATCTTGGGAATAGCCCACATACTCGCCGTTGCACCACAAGTGAAACGCGCTATTTACCCCTTCAAAAACAATATGATTGCGCTGTTTTAACTCATCCTTGGTAACGTTGAACGTTGTTCGGTAGCAACCCGTTGGATTCTCGCTGGGTACCACTGGAGGGTTCACCGCAAAGGGATATTTAACGTTACAGTAAATCGGTTTGTCGTGACCTTGCAGCTGCCAATTAGAAGGTACCGCGATAGGCTGCCAATTAGCAGATTCATCATCACTTAATGTTTTAGAAAGCAGGCTTTCAGGTACGTTTGCTGGTGCCTCAAATAAACGGAAATCCCACTGACCGTTTAAACTACGCTTTTGCGCATTGGTATTGTGCAATGCGTCTTTTAGCGTTTTATATCCGTGATGTGGACTGTGGGCATTGATGCGATTCCTCTGAAATACAACCGGGTTTTGCCAATCGTTTTGAGCCACTACTTGCGCAACATTAAGCATGTCATATCCTTTACTTTTTCGTTAAGCGCAATATAGCTAACTTTCATTAAATCCTTTATGCTCTAATCTTTCATATATTTATCCAAAACTATCATTTCACATTTATGCAACTTAGCTTTAGAGACATTGTAGACATAGGCCCCAAGTGCCTTGAACGCTTTATTGATAGTAGTAATGCGCCTGAAATCAGCGACCTGGAGATTGAACTAGCAGGATGCTCTAACTTATCAGGTGACTATACGGTAGGTCGCGTTTCGCCTCCTAACCACACCTTGTTTTACAGCATTCATGGACAAGGAAAATTTCGTGTCCCGTCAGGCGAGATGCAATTGGATGAAGGACAGCTAATTATTTTACCCGCTGGGCAAAGTTTTGAAGTCACAATAGTCAGTGAGCAATGGGATATAATTTGGGTAAACTTGGCAGACTCCGAACGCTGGACACCATTTAATAAGCTAGGTGCTGTGATAGTGGATAATGCCATGCTGGAAGGACTGCATCATGCAATGGAACTTTTGTATTTAGAGCGTGACGTCGAGAATCGAAATTCGGCGATGCAAGTTGTGTCTCGCTACCTGTACCGTATTATTGATGCGCCTTTGAGTGACGTACATACTCACGATGAGAAAGAACGACGCCAAGTAAGCAGACTACACAGCCTCTTTTCTGCGGTTGAAAAACAGCTTCAGTTTGATTGGGATATGGAAAGCTTAAGTGAGAAAGCGCATTATTCTGCCCCTCACCTTCATAGGCTGTGCTTACAAGTATTTGGGAGAAGCCCCAAACAGCACGTTATCCATTTGCGTATGACACGAGCCAAAAGCTTATTACTAAGCACGCAGTGGCCCGTATCTTATATCGCCAGTTATGTAGGCTACGCAAATGTATTTACGTTCTCGAAACGCTTTAAGAAGTCCACCGGGCTGTCTCCTTCAGCGTTTCGAGAAAGCGTAAACTAGCTGCCTGCTATCTTCATTTGGTCAATAAGCACAGAACCGGTCTGTACACTACCTCGCACATCTTTTTCAGCGCCAATTGCCACAATGCCTTTAAACATATCTTTCAGATTGCCAGCAATCGTTACCTCGTGAACTGGGTATTGGATGATGCCATTTTCAACCCAGTATCCCGCTGCGCCGCGCGAGTAATCGCCCGTCACACCGTTAACGCCCTGCCCCATCAGTTCGGTTACGAACAAACCTGTGCCCATTTCTTTAAGCAGCTCGGCGTCGCTATGACCCGTATCACCTACTAGCCAGTTATGAATACCACCAGCGTGGCCATTCGAGCGGGTGTTTAGTTTGCGTGACGAGTAGGTGGTATAAAGGTATGTAGCCAATTTACCCGCATCTACAATGGTCATGTCAGAACATGCCACGCCTTCGTTATCGAAGCTTGAGCTTGCTAAGCCGCCTTTAATAAACGGACGCTCTTCAATATTAAGCCATTCTGGGAAAACTTGTTTACCCAAGCTATCTAGCAAGAAGCTAGAGCGACGATAAAGGCTGCCGCCGCTGATAGCTCCAACGTAATGGCCAAATAAGCTAGATGCAATGTCACGGTGTAAAAGCACAGGCACGTTTGCCGTGTTGATTTTACGGGCGCCTAAACGGTCTACGGTAGCTTTAGCGGCTTCAATACCCACTGCCCTTGCTGATTGCAGCAAAGACGCATTACGACTTACTGTGTAAGCGTAATCGCGCTGCATATCGTTATCTTGTGCGCCAATAACCATACAGCTTAGTGAATAACGACTGCTAGGATAACCGGCGTTAATTCCATGGGTGTTGCCGTAAACGCGCATACCTAGATTTGCGTTATACGACGCGCCATCTGAATTTGTAATGCGCGAGTCGTAATTCATTGCCGCCGTTTCGGCTTCAATAGCAGTTTTAATGGCCTTTTCAGTATCTAACTCTTCAGGGTGATACAGGTCTAAATCAGGGAATTCAGTGGCGATAAGGTCGGCATCGGCCAAACCTGTACAAGGATCTTCACTGGTATAGCGAGCAATATCTACGGCTTTTTCTACCGCGAGTGTTAGCGCCGCTTTGCTCAGATCTGCGGTAGACGCACTCCCCTTTCGCTTGCCTACGTATACGCTTATACCTAAGCCGCCGTCGTTGGTAAATTCAACGTTTTCAACTTCTTGCATACGTGACGAAACGGCGATGCCCTGCACTTTAGACATGCTGGCTTCGGCTTGTGTTGCGCCTTTAGAAAGGGCTAATTTCAGTACATCATCTACGACATTTTGAATGTCGGCTAACTGCTGCTCAATTTGCATAGTAAGTTTCGCTGTCTTAATTCGACTGTGATAGTTACAATTTAGCTAAAGTGTAACACTAATGAGTTTGAAATGAGTGATCAGAAATACAATTCTCCTGAAGATCCTTACTTCGAAGATGCGCAAGCAGATGAGTTCGAAGAGGAAGAATTAATCAGTAAAACTGAGCTGAAGCGTCAAGCCAAAGAACTTCACAAGCTAGGTGAAACCTTAGTTAACCTGACCGATGCTCACATAGCGACGATTCCAATGGATGAAGAGCTTGCTGACGCCGTAGCTATTGCGCGCAAAGTGAATAAGAAAAAAGACGGTTACCGCCGTCAGCTTCAGTTTATCGGCAAAGCTTTACGTCAAAGAGATACCGCCCCTATTGAAGAGGCGTTGGCTAAAATTACACATCAGCATCAGGCGAGCAATGCGGCCTTTCATGCACTAGAAAAAGCCCGTGAAGCCGTGATTGAAAAGGGCGACCCCGCTATTCAAAAGCTGATTGAAGCGCACCCTGAACTTGACCGCCAAAAGCTGCGCCAATTTCACCGCCAAATTAAGAAAGAGCGTGAAAAGAATGCGCCGCCTAAAGCATTCAGAGAGCTGTTTCAGTATTTGAAAGACGTTATTCACGAAGATTAATGGTCTACACTTCATTGATTCTCAACGTAAGTGCGTTATTCACCTGCAAAAAGGGGGAGTATGAAAATATTCTCTAACCCTAACGCAACACTGAAAAGCAAGTACGGTCAGTATCAAATTGCTGTGCTTGGTAGTATTGTTGGCGTGTCTGCTGAAGGCATTGCCGATGGCTCAGCCATTGAACGCTATGCGCGGGATATGATGGATGTGATTAACAGCTTTGGTGGCAGTCATTGGGCATTTTTAGGTTTTTTACACGGCTCCGCCCTTATGACGAAAGCCGGCGAAAAAGAACTGCAACGTTCAGTTGAGTGGCGTGCGAAGCATGGAATGGCGCTTGGAGCCTTAGTTATTGGCGATACTAGGGTACAACCTATAGTAAGAGCGCAATTTCAGAGAGTTTATGATAATGCAGGCCTTGAGCTGGGTATTTTTACCAACGAAGAAGATGCTATTGAGTGGTTGAACGAAAAAGGATTTGAAAGCTAGCCATGACTTATACCTGTTAGCATACAAAAAAGGTTGGAGCCTAGGCCCAACCTTTTTTAATTTTCCAGTGTACAGGATTGAGCTGAATTAGGCCGTCCCACCCACCGTCAACTCGTCAATTTTAAGCGTAGGCTGACCTACACCCACCGGCACGCTTTGACCGTCTTTACCACATACACCAACGCCTTTATCTAGGGCAGTGTCATTTCCAATCATTGAGATTTTTTGCATAACCTCTGGACCGTTACCAATTAAGGTAGCCCCTTTTACTGGAGCGGTAATTTTACCGTTTTCAATTAAGTAGGCTTCCGCGCTAGAAAATACAAATTTTCCTGACGTAATGTCTACCTGTCCGCCAGCAAAGTTCGGCGCGTAAATACCTTTGTCGATAGACGCGATAATTTCCTGCGGATCGTGTTGGCCTTCCAGCATATAAGTATTCGTCATGCGGGGCATAGGCAAGTGCGCATAGGATTCACGACGACCGTTACCGGTAGGCGCAACGCCCATAAGCTTGGCGTTATGTTTATCCTGCATATAACCTTTCAAGATACCATCTTCAATAAGCACGTTGTGCGCTGTTGGTGTGCCTTCATCGTCTACCGACAACGAGCCACGACGGTCGTTTAATGTGCCATCGTCAACAACCGTCACGCCTTTTGCAGCAACGCGCTGACCAATACGGCCACTAAATGTTGATGCACCCTTACGGTTAAAGTCGCCTTCAAGACCGTGCCCTACCGCTTCGTGAAGTAATACGCCAGGCCAACCGTTACCTAATACTACAGGCATAGCGCCTGCCGGTGACGCCACAGCCTGCATGTTTACGCGTGCCATGTGGAGGGCATCTTCTGCCAACGTCTCGTAATACGGTTTGCCGTTTTCGTCTTGTTTAAAGAACGAGTAGGCATAACGACCACCAGCTCCAGCTGAACCACGTTCACGTCTATCGCCTTGTTCTAGCAATACCGAGCAGTTCAAGCGCACTAGCGGGCGAATATCAGTAGCTAACGTACCGTCACTGCCGGCAACTAAAATTTCTTCATACACGCCGCTTAAGCTCACCACTACCTGATTGGCAGACGGCTCTTGCTTGCGGATATAGGCATCTACTGCTTTTAAAAGCGAAATTTTCTCAGCGTCTTGCATCGCAAGAATAGGGTTATTTTCGCTGTATCGCGCTTGCACTGGTTTTTGTCCAAGCGAAGCAACTTGTTGTGACCCGCCGCTTGGCGCAATACCGCGGGCCGCTTTACACGCTTTAGTCAACGCTTCTTCGCTTATTTCGTCGGAATAAGCGAACCCTGTTTTCTCGCCGCTAATTGCACGCACGCCTACGCCGCGCTCTATGTTATAGCTGCCTTCTTTAATAATGCCGTCTTCCAACACCCAGCTTTCGTGCTGGCTTGACTGAAAATATAAATCGGCATAGTCGGTATCGTGACGATGAATAGTCGCTAAAGCACGCTCTAGCTTAGAGATATCTAGCCCTGAGTCAGATAATAAATGACGCTCAACAGATTTAGACAAAGTGACTCCTGAATCGGTTATGTTCGGCAACCGGCATATTCTGTTTAATGGTTTCTCTTTCTGCAATATCTACTTTTGCCGAAACTAACCCTACGTCGGTTTTGCGTTCGGCAAGGGTCTCCCCCCAAGGCGACAGTACAAGACTGTGACCGTATGTTTCACGGCCATTTGCATGCACACCACTTTGATTTGCAGCTACCACAAAGCACTGCTTTTCAATGGCTCTGGCTTGCAACAACGCATGCCAATGGGCTTCTCCGGTGCGCTGGGTAAAGGCCGCTGGCAACACCAGAATATCGATATCGCCCATTGCAGTAAATAACCCCGGAAAGCGTACATCATAGCACACCGCAAGACCAATGTTGCCTATTGGCGTTTCAACAGTAACCACCTTGCTGCCCGCTTCGGTTGTCGCCGATTCACGATAACTGCCCGTATTGTCGTTAACCGATACATCGAACATGTGAATTTTTCGGTAGTCTGCCAACACATCACCATTAGGACCAAACAGTATGCAGGCTGCGGAAAACTTCTCTGGGCTATTGGTTTTCACTGGAAACGTACCCGAAACCAGATAGCACTGGTATTGTGCAGCAAGCGCTGACAAACGTCGCTGAATTACGCCTTCGCCCTTTGTTTCTGCCACAGCAAGTTGGCCTTTGTCTTTACCGCCGAAATAAGCAAAACACTCTGGAAGCACAACTAAACTGTTTTTCTCAATCTTTGCCGATGCCATTTCGTTTGCAACGGTGTCGAGATTTTCTTCCACGCTTGGCGCAGATGTCATTTGTAATGCAACTAAATTAACCATCGATCACCTCCATTTTAAGCCTGCGTACGTCATCTTCCGTTAATGGCCTGTCTTGCGGGTTGGCCGGTACAGGCGCATTTTGCGCAGGTAAGCTGATGTCTTTGCTGTTGCGCTCAACTTCGTCGAACTTAGGATCTTTTATGGTGCCTGTAACGCGATAGTTCACATTCGAAATAACTTTCGCAGAGGTTAGCACCTGGTCTATGGCAAGAGCAGCGAGTGCAGTAGGCGGCGTAGCCAAGAAATACACTAAAAACGGTAAGTTCCCAGTTACGTTCGGTGCGAACGATACGTTGTAATTTAATCCACCGGTATTGAGGTCTGTGAAGCCTGTGATCTCTATTTCGCCCGCACCACCGTCAATTTCAGTA
>LUMI01000394.1_pt1 | contig 12343 bp, 10 predicted proteins | sample 729681 | NCBI WGS metagenome assembly LUMI01 (sample SAMN03860267, study PRJNA289734) | marine metagenome | biome: seawater column; feature: ocean; material: water; isolation source: Red Sea water column Station 34 - depth 10m | place: Saudi Arabia: Red Sea | collected 2011-10-15 | depth 10 m
CAGTTATTCGGCGACACACTCGTATTGAGCCGTCTCAGGAATCCTGTGTCTCATCCCCATAGAGCCCGGGATCAGTTCTAGTTGTGCGGATGCCATCTACACAACCAGAAGTTGTCCCAACTCTTCCCACTTTAACTCTATAGATTAAAGCAGTAATAGTTAATCCTATATAATACTTGACAATCCTTTTGTCAAGTGTTAATTTCAAATCAGAAAGGAAAAAATAACCATGACTAAAGCAACGATGCAAAAATGGCAGCGTGATTGGTTCGTAAAAGAACTGGACCGGGACTATGATCCTTTAATTCAAGCTGCACAATTAAAGATAAGATCGCTTGAAGCAGAGGCGGTTGAGATAGCTGAAAAAAATCTAGCAGATGAGATAGGCGCAACGCCAATCATTGAAGAGCTAGAAAAAGCTATTGAACGTTAAAATACGCTAAGTCATTGATTATACGTTGCTGTAGGGATAAAAAAAGACGTCATAGGACGTCTTAATTTATTGAATTGGTGGAGCTGGCGGGATTTGAACCCGCGTCCAGAAAATGTCTACCTTTGGTACTACATGCTTAGTTTGTCATTTATTTAACTGCTTGGAACTCCGACAAACAGGATTTCCTTGCAGCTGGCCTAATACTGTTTCGCGGTTCACCCTTAGACAAGGTTCCCTCGCTATCCTACTTGGATGACCTTCCGAATCCCCGCTAGCAGGAAGAGACTAGGGTGGAAGGGCCTATGCCGGTTATTAAGCGGCTAGTGCGTATGTTTCGTCGTTTGCGACTATTTAAATGCGGCTTTTTTAAGAGGCCAACCGCTCCTCTGCATGCACCTCTCCTAATCAGCCCCGAGTGTGATTTTCAATAATAGCACAATTGTTACATGGTGAAATACATTCTTTTGAAAATTACTATAAATTTTAAGGGTTTGGCTATAAATCAACCAAAAATAACATCTGTTTTTTCAAAAGCTTAGCTGTGTGGCTTTCAGTTGAAGCTTTGCTTAAACAGCAACACACAAACATTGAGTATTATTGAACTACCACAGATATAGGGATGCTTGAGTAAAATTCAAGTGCCGAGAGCACAAGGGCTGTGCAAGAAACGCAATTAATAAACTAAATTAGCGCTTTTTATCTGATTACTTTAGCGAATTTTTAAGGAAATAGTGCCGATGTAATGATGCAATTAGTAGCAAGAACCATTAAAGTACGTGAGCATAATTAAAAGGCTTGTAGTGTAAATGTCTTCAGATTCCATATTGTATTCTCCGTATACCTTGCCATGTGGCGTAACAGCGCGAAACCGTCTTGTTAAAGCTGCGATGGAAGAAAATATGTCGAGTATGGGAAATATTCCCGGAGAGTCTTTGTACTCACTCTATCGATATTGGGCCCACGGCAATTTAGGCATGGTGATCACAGGTAACGTTATGGTCGATAAAGGCGCCATGACAGGGCCAGGTGGCGTTGCACTAGAAAAAGATACCGACATTGCACCGTTTCAAAAATGGGCAAAAATCATTAAGTCTAATGGCGCTTTAGCCATAATGCAGATTAATCACCCTGGTCGACAGGTTTTTAAAGCGATGAAAGGCAAAGCTATTGCGCCTTCTGCGGTACCGCTTGATATGGGTAAACACTCCAAGCTGTTTGCTCAACCTCGAGAAATGACCTGCCAAGACATTCACGATGTGTGCAAACGTTTCGTTCAAACTGCTAAGCAAGCTGAAAAAGCCGGGTTTGATGGTGTTGAAATTCACGCCGCTCACGGTTATTTGCTTACGCAGTTTTTGTCTCCGCTTACTAATCAGCGCCAAGATGAGTGGGGCGGTTCTATTATTAATCGCGCACGCTTGCTGATAAACATAGTTAGTCAGGTTCGGGCGGTTTGCGCTAAAGACTTTATTGTTATGGTAAAGCTTAACTCTGCAGATTTTCAGAAAAATGGCTTTTCTTTTGATGATGCCTGTGAGGTGGTAAATCGCTTGGAAGCCTTGGGTGTTGATGTTGTAGAGTTGTCTGGCGGTAGTTATGAAGCGCCTGCCATGCAAGGGCAAACCCGTGACGACACCACGCTGGCAAGAGAAGCGTACTTCTTGGAATTTGCGCAGGCTCTGGTGAGTAAAACTGATATTCCGCTTATGACAACTGGCGGTATAAAAAGGGCCGAGGTAGCAGAGGAAGTGATTGAGCAGGGCTGTGCCCTTGTTGGATTAGCCAGCGCCCTTGCCATTACGCCCGACTTAGCTAAAAAGTGGCAACAAGAATGGGCGTATTCGGGCATAATTCCAAACTGCTCTTGGAAAGATAAATCACTTGCAAGCCTTGCAAATATGGCCATGGTGCGAAGACAACTTAGACGCCTTGGGAATAACCTAACCACCTTAAGAAACCCGTCACCGCTGTGGAGTCTGATCCTTGATATGCTACATCGCAAGAAAATGACGAAACGAGACGTAGGTTAAACCTTTTACACTTCTTTTTTGGCAGCCCAAATAAAAACACAGCGTTAAACGCTGTGTTTCATCATTCTTTCTTTTTGACGCTGCCAATCTTTGTCTTTAATGGTGTCACGCTTGTCATGGGCGTGCTTACCTTTTGCTAGGTGAATTTCTAGTTTCACCCAACACTTTTTCCAATACATAGACGTGGCAACGATTGAATAACCTTGGCGGTCTCGCGCACCCATTAAGCGGTCAATTTCTCGTTTGTTCAGCAACAATTTGCGAGCACGCTCTGGAGCAGCGATAACGTGGGTAGAGGCTTGATTCAGCGGACTAATTCTACACCCTACCAAATACGCTTCGGCATTCTGGATAATAATGTACGCATCGGTAATGTTCACTTTACCGGCACGAATACTTTTAATTTCCCCCCCTTGAAGCTCAAGTCCGGCTTCGAACTTGTCTTCTAGGAAATAGTCGTGACGCGCTTTTTTATTCTGCGCGATATTTCCTGTGGTGTTTTTGTTGGCTTTATTCTTTTTCATGCTGGCTATTATACTGATTGTTCAAAGGAATGTCTTTAGTTGTCATTGTTATCTTATATTGGGGCATTTGGTTCAAAACCGAATACAAGCGAACCAAATATTCTGTGATACAATGCGGCCAAGAGTTTTAATTGTAGTGGAATCAATGCCAAGTATTCATAGAAGCGCGCTGGTAGCCCATAGCGCAGAAGCCATGGTTAACTTAGTCAACGATGTAGCTTCCTACCCAGAGTTTTTGCCAGGCTGTACCGATAGCAAAATCCTCGACACGTCAGCGCAAAGCATGAAAGCGTCATTGTTAGTTGCAAAAGCAGGTATTAAGCAATGGTTTACAACGCACAATGTGTTAGAGCCAGGTAAAAGTATTCAAATGCAGCTGGTCGATGGTCCGTTCCGGTCGCTTACCGGTGGTTGGACATTTTCAGCGTTATCAGAAGAAGCCTGTAAAATTGAATTAAACCTAGAGTTTGAATTCAGCAATAAGCTAGCTGAAATGGCTTTTGGTAAAGTGTTCAACAGTTTAGCCAGCAGTATGGTTGCAGCGTTTACAGACCGAGCGCGGAGCGTGTACGCATGAGTAATAAGCTCATCAATATTGAGGTTGCCTACGCGCTGCCCACTAAACAAACTATCATTGATGTTGCTATTCATGAAAATGCGACGGTGGAAGAGGCGATTAATGCCTCTAATGTGCTTGAGCAGTTTCCCGAGATTGATTTGAAAGCAACAAAAGTGGGTATTTGGAGCCGCGTGGTTAAGCTACGCGACACGCTTACCGATGGCGATCGTATTGAAATTTACCGCCCGCTTATTGCTGACCCTAAAGATATCCGCAAGCGCCGTGCTGAGAAAGCGAAAGAGGAAGGGCGCGCTGACAAAATCACAGGTGGAAAGGTAAATCCACTTAAGGCGAAGTCATAGTAGTCAGCTGAGCGCTTCTACGCCAGCGCCAAAGATAGATACAAAAATGGCCTTCAAGTGAAGGCCATTTTTTTTAAAGAAGAAAAAGGCTATTAGCTTTTTTCTGAAATACTGCCTAACTCTAGGAAAGGGGAGGCATCAATATCTTCAGCATCCATCATACTAGCAATTCGCTGAACGGTAGCGACCATTTGGCTTTGCTCCCACTCTTTAAGCTGTGAAAAACGCTCGACAAAGTGTTCTTGAAGCGGACGAGGGGCGTCAACCACTGCCTCTTTACCGCGTTCGGTTAAGAATACGCCCACTTTTCGTTTATCTTGCGTACTTCTTATGCGCGTAGCTAAGTCTCGTGATTCTAGTCTATCTAGAATATTCGTGATGGTTGCAGGGCTTAAGTTAATATTCTCTGCAATTTCGCGCACCATTATACCCGGGCGCTCTTCAATATTTTGCATCACCAATAACTGTGGACCTGTTAAACCCACGTGTTTACTTAGCTGCTTGCTGCGTAGGTCTACAGCGCGTATTACGCGCCGTAGTGCCACTAATAGTTCTTCTTCTTTTCGCATGTTACTTCCAACAAATGCGTAACCCAGCGGTTACTTAAGCAAATGAATAAAATGTTGGTGCTTATGATAGTGATCGATGACGTCATTAATGACCGAAATCTTCGACCAGCCCATAATATCATAGTTCTGACCACCTTCACTAAGGTGCACTTCGGCGCGATAGTACGTTGCCTTTTTGTTTTCGTCCAGTGCTGGTGTGTCACTTGGACCAAATTCAGGCTGTTCTGTCGATACAGGATGCACAGCATAAATGAACTCAGGGTCATTGCCCATATCAACCGTTAATACGAGCGCTTCGTCAGTATCTTCAATTTTTATTTCGAATTGCTGAGCTTTAAACTCCTCGCTTACTTCTGTTAGCGCAGGCTTCACCACTTTGTTGATGTAACGACGAACGGCAGTTTCATCTGGAAAGGTCACAATATTTTCAAGGCGCTCTTTCCAGTTTTTATCTGAATCATTGTGCTGTGGTGTACCCGCTAGCACTTGTAAACTTTCACGCTTATACGCCTCGATACGCAGCGCTTTCAATAAGCCCGAGATGGCGATAAGCAGCACAATGGCAAATGGTAGGGCAGCTGCAATCGTCATAGTTTGCAGCGCGCCAAGTCCACCGGCGTATAGTAAAATTGAACTCACCACACCAACGCCAACAGCCCAGTATACTCGTTGCCACAACGGCGTATTGTTTTCACCGTGTGAACACAACATATCGACAACCATGGCACCCGAATCACATGAGGTTACAAAGAATACAATGACCATCAATACTGCTATAAGACTTAGCACTGAAGAGAAAGGGAACTGTTCTAGAAACACAAACAGTGCCACTGAGGTATCTTCATTTACCATTTGTGCAAGTACGTCTTTACCTTGTACCAACACCTGATCAATAGCGGTGTTGCCGAATACGGTCATCCAAAATAGTGTAAATGCTGATGGAATAAGCAGTACGCCCATTACAAATTCACGAATGGTTCTACCGTAAGAGATACGCGCGATAAACAGGCCAACAAATGGTGCCCATGCTAACCACCAACCCCAGTAGAAGATAGTCCAGCCACCAATCCAGTCTGTTTTTTCATAGGCGAACAAGTTAAATGTGTTGCGCACTAAATCAGACAGATAAGCGCCAGTGTTTTGCATAAACGCTTGTAGTAAAAATACGGTTGGGCCTAAAACAAGAACAATTAAAAGTAGCAGTAAGGCTAAAACCATATTGGTTTCTGACAGACGGCGTATGCCTTTTTCCAGGCCAGTAGTTACAGAAATTACGGCTAAGCCAACAACGCCTGCCATTATAGCTATTTGAACACCAGTATTTGACGGTAAACCAAATAAATAGTTAAAACCCGCATTTACTTGCGAAGCGCCGAAGCCAAGCGACGTTGATACACCAAAAACTGTTGACGTAACCGCGAATATATCAACCACGTGCCCAGGCCAGCCGTAAATCCGGTCACCAATTAACGGATATAAAGCAGAACGCAGTGTAAGAGGTAAGTTTTGTCGGTACGCAAAATAGCCCAAAATCAGAGCCACTACCGCATAAATTGCCCAAGCATGAACACCCCAATGGAAGAACGTAGTCTTCATTGCTTCGCGAACGGCGTCAATGCTTTCAGCCTGTGCAGTGGGGGGCGCTAAAAAGTGCATTAAGGGCTCGGCAACGCCAAAGAACATAAGCCCAATTCCCATTCCTGCTGCAAATAACATACTAAACCAAGTCCCAAAGCTGAATTCGGGACTTGCGTGATCTGGGCCTAACTTAATTTCGCCGTAGCGTGACATGCCGAGGAAAACAACAAACACCACAATTACTGCGACAGTAAATACATAAAACCAACTACCGTTGGTCACAATTGCGCTCTGAAGCTTTTGGAAAAGCGCGTCTGCTGTTTCAGGAGTACCAGCAGCGAAGATAAGTAAACATAGGATTAAAGCTGACGATGTAATAAACACCGGCTTGTTGAGTGGAGATTTATTTTCGTTCTCAATCACGCAGTAAATTCCTTTCACCTTTTATAAATTTCGGTTTATACGAAGAAATATACCGCATGGAGCATTTTTTATAAATATCAGATGAAATTATTTGATTTGTATGTATTTGGTCAATGAGTCAAAGTGCAGTCTTTTTTTTGTAGTTGTTTTTACGATAAAAATTAGACTTTCTGCTAGGTTTTAGGTTTTTTTGGTTAATTATTAATCGTTAGAGTAGAAATAATTAATAGATTGTGTATCGTAATATATGATCTTTTTGATATGTGTTTTAAGTAAACACTGTCCGAAGAATAAAAAAACAATTGAAGGAAACACACACAAATGCGAAAAACTCAGCTTAGCTGTGCAATCATCGCTGCACTGGCATCCACCTCTCTGGCTGCGCAAGAAACTAAAGCGCCCGCTAAACTTGAAACCATAGAAGTTACCGCCACGAAAAGAAGTGAATCAATCCAAGATGTCCCTGTCGCAGTCTCTGCGTTAGATGGAAAAGCATTAGAAAACCTCGGTATTGATAACTTCCAAGACTACGTAGAGTTTTTACCGAATGTGGTATTCCAAGGTACAGGTCCAGGGCAAAACGAAATATACATTCGTGGTGCGGCGACCACGCAATCAAGCATTACCCTGTCATCTGTTCAAGCACTTCAGCCCTCAGTGGCTTTCTACCTTGATGAAATGCCTGTTTCTATGGCTGGCCGAAACTTAGATATTTTTGCTACCGACGTTGAGCGTGTAGAGGTTCTACCTGGGCCGCAAGGTACGTTATTTGGTGCGAGTTCTCAGGCAGGTACAGTTCGCCTAATCACAAACAAGCCAGATCATTCTGGATTTGCTGCAGGCTTCGATACCAGTATCTCTACCACAAAAGGCGGAGATATGAGTAACACGGTGGAGGCATATTTCAACATTACTCCAACTGACAACCTTGCGCTGCGTGTCGCTGCCTACAATGAAAGTCAGGGCGGTTGGATTGACAACATTGAAAATGAGCCAGGAAATGGTGGTTACATTGGAAGTGCTGTAGTTATTGATCGTATTTCTGGAAATGCATTGCAAAAACAGGGCATCGATCCGGCTGCTATGGATGCACGTCGTGAAATTAATGGTTTTACCCGCAGTGAAGCCGCCGTAGTGTCGCCAAGAAACAGCGAACATGTTGAAGATAACTTTAATGACGCGGTCTACTCAGGGGCGCGATTCGGGTTGTCTTACATTATCAACGAAGATTGGGATGTTCTGGTTCAACACACTCAACAAACACTTGATACTGAAGGTGTGTTTGCCTACGACCCAACGGTGGAAGGCGAAAGCTCGGCAATTCGCTTTCAAAGCGATGAAAACTCTGACGAATTTGGCTTAACCACATGGACCCTAAATGGTCGTTTGGAAAAACTAGATGTGGTGTATACCGGTGGTTACCTTGATCGTGAAATAGACACGCTTACCGATTACACCGGCTACACCAACGGCGGCTTATTTTCCGCGTACTATGTGTGTACGCACTATGAAACGCCAGATAATCCAGATGACGCCCGCTGCCTCGATCCAAGTAAATACTACAAAGAAGACACTACTAGCACTCGCTTAACCCACGAACTACGTTTCAGCACAACGATGGATACACCATGGCAGCTGACGGCGGGTGTGTTTTATGACGAACAGGAAGTAGGCTCAGTAGGCCAGTTTAAAATCGCAAGCCCTGAAATCTTTGAGAACCTTGCAAGTTCATGGAATGCGCTGGCGGGTGACCGTGGAATTAACAGCGACGGTGGCCCTTTCTCTCCTGAAATTAGCTTTGTAAACGATGTAACGCATACTATTGAGCAAATCGCGGTGTTTGGGCAGCTAGGTTATGAAATTACTGACACGGTAACCGCTACTTTTGGTGCCCGCTGGTATCAAATTGACGATATTTATCGCGGCGCTACATCAACACGCGACGTAACAAGCCGATTAGAAGCCTATGGTCAAGGCGTGCTAGATCCCGCCGTTTATGATGGTTTGGGTCTTGACGGCCAAGGTGTTGTCGATGCTATCCAAGATGGTTCATTGGAAATTGGCTTACTAGACGGTGACGGAGTACTCACGGTTGACGATACCATTTTCAAATTCGGCCTCGACTGGAAAGTAAATGAAAACGTATTGCTTTTCGCTAACTATTCAGAAGGCTTCCGTCCACCAGTAACTAACAGACTAGGCGGTGACGCAGCGGCAAATGACACTGGGGCGTTTGCGGATTTCCGTGTTCCGGTTTACTCAACAACAGATACGCTGGATAACTACGAAATTGGCCTGAAAGGTGACTTCTTAGACGGTATTTTGCGCGTTAATGCTACTGGTTACTATTCAGAAATCAGCGACTTGCAAACGTCGCGTTTCGACCCGGCGAATATTAGTTTCTTAGTCTTTACCGATAATGTTGGTGATGCAGAAGTTAAAGGGATTGATGCAGACATTACTTGGTTAGCGACAGATAACCTAGTCATTAACGCAGCATTTAGCGTACTGGATACTGAACTGGTTAGTATTAACCCTGAACTAGAAGGTATTGCGGCTGGCGTAGGCAGTGAGCTTCCGTACTCTGCTGATTTCTCAGGCAACATTAGCGCACGTTATTTCTTTGAGTTAGATGGCGGTAAAGAAGGGTATGTTAATGCATCACTTACCTACACCGGCGACCGTCTTGCTGGCATGGTGATGAACGCCTATGCCATGGAAGATGCAACTCGATTGATTTATGGCACGGGCTCGGGTCTGAAAATTAAAGATGAGGGTGACGAGTTTAAAGGCGCAACGTATCCAGGTGCAGATGGCGAAACAATTCGTGGTGGTCGCTACATTCAGGAAAGTTACGTGATTGGTAATGTATCTGTTGGGATGACATATCAAAACTGGAAAGTTGAAGCATTCGTTGACAACGTTTTCGACAAATCAGCAATCTTGAACATTGATACTCAGCAGTATACGCCTAAAGTTGTGACTAATCGTCCTCGTACTATAGGTCTTCGCTTCTCTTACGATTACTATTAATAGTCGTTTGTTGTAAACGAAGAAGCAGATTGTACACAGTGCATTAAACGGCAGGCCTAGGCCTGCCGTTTTCATTACTTATCTTAGAAAAATTCGGTAGTATTAAATACATACCCTTTTGGCTTTCGCCAATTATCACCTGCGCTACCAAGAATTATAACGAAGGCTATGACAACAGAAGATTTTCAACATCAAGTTCGCGCTATTAAGCAAGCGCTTCAACGCGGTCAGTTATCAACTGCGAAATCGTATATTCAAGATTTATTGCCCCTGTCGCTAACTGAGCAGCAAGAAGCAGAAGTACTTTATTTGGCCGCTGTCACTTACAGGCTCTCGAACCAACATAGCGATGCTTTTAAGGCTATCGACACTCTTCTATCTCTTCGCCCAGATTACGGCAGGGGATACCAAGAGCTTGCTTACTGTCATGAAGCTGTGGGAGACCAACAAAACGCAGCAAGCGCGTTCTTTAAAGCAACGCATTTTAACCCCGCTCTTATAAGCAGTTGGAAAAAGCTGCTCTTAATCTATCAAAATCATCGCGACGCTACCGCTGAACAAATGGCATCAAATCAGATTGCGCATTTGCAGTCTCTTCCTCCGCCAATTCTGGGTGCCTACGACCTTATGTACGAAAAGCAGTTCGCTGCGGCAGAGCAAGTGTGCCGCCAATTTTTGGCTAAACAGAAGCATCACCCTGAAGCTATGATGTTGTTGGCTGAAATTGGTATGCAGTTGAAGGTGTACAGTGACGCAGAATTTTTGTTGGAAAGTTGTGTGGAATTATACCCGGACAACGAGCGGGCGGCGCTAGCTTATCAAAACGTGCTTTCAAAGTTGGGTAAGTTTCCAGAGGCCGTAAACGTTGCGCGACAAAGACTCTCAAAAAGCCCAGACAGCTTTGTTATTAAAACCAGTCTTGCCCATGCGCTTGTTGGTGTAGGGCAATTAGATGAAGCGATAGATATTTACCATGGCGTACTAGAACAAATGCCAGATAGACCTAAAGTTTGGGTGTCGTTGGGTCATGCACTAAAAGCCAAAGGCGATACTGCCGATGCGGTTAACGCTTACGAAAAAGCGGTAGGTTTTGCCCGCGACTATGGCGATGCCTATTGGAGCTTGGCGAATACGAAGACGTATAAGTTTAGTGACAAGATGCTTAAGCAAATGACTGAGCAAGCCAGCAATGATGCAATTAACTTAGACGATAAAATTCATATTTGTTTTGCGCTCGGAAAAGGGTTTGAAGATAACGCTCAGTATGAGAAGGCCTTCGCGTATTACCAGCAAGGTAATGCGCTTAAACGCAGTACGCTTCAATTCGATATTGGGAAAACCGAGCAAGCATTAGATGCTCAGCAACAGGCTTTTAGTCAAGACGATTTCAAAAAAACACAGGGTTGCCAAGCGCCAGATCCTATTTTTATTGTCGGGCTTCCACGTGCTGGCTCTACACTGCTTGAGCAAATCCTAGCGTCGCACTCTAATGTCGACGGAACCATGGAGCTGCATGACATTCTGGGTATAGCGTCTTCGCTCAGCCACCAATCTACGCCATATCCGTTCAATGTTTCAGCATTGAGTGAAGAAACACTGGCGAAACTTGGTGAGCAATATATTCAGCAGACCCGTGCATATCGCCAAGGCGCACCGTTATTTATTGACAAAATGCCCAACAATTTCATTCATATTGGGCTTATAAAAAAGATATTACCCAACGCAAAGATTATTGACGCACGAAGAAACCCCATGGACTGCTGTTTTAGTGGGTACAAACAACTATTTGGTGAAGGGCAGGAGTTTAGCTACTCGCTAAGTGATATTGGCCGATATTACAATGCGTATGAAAAGTTGATGTCACATTGGCATACGGTGATGCCCGGCGACATTTTAACGGTGCAGCACGAAGATGTGCTCGACGATTTAGAAGGGCAGGTTAAGCGTATTCTGGCGTTCTGCGGTTTAGAGTTTGAAGAGGCATGCTTAGCGTTTCATAAAACCAAGCGGATAATCAAAACTCCAAGTTCAGAGCAGGTTCGTCAGCCTATTTACAAAACGGGGATGGGGCAGTGGAAGCCATTTGAATCTAACTTGGAAGCGCTGAAGGACGCGCTTAAGACGCAGTAGAAGCGCCTTGCGTTAAATAGCCGTACCTAGCGTGAGTCGACTGAACTTGGGCTTTATCCTAAGCCAAGCTTTTGAAACTAGACGGTTACTTATTTACAGCGTTACAGCACCTTTAGAATAAAACGAGGCACGATTTTTACCGTGCCTCGTGTTTTTTGACACTTAAAGGCGTCAAGCCTGTGCCATTAGAGCTATTCCTAACGCTTATGGCTGATAAGGTAACGAAGATTGGTGAAGGATAATTCTAATTTTACCGTCGTCGCATTGCTTGAAAACAAAGCTCTTGTTCACAAAAATATGGCTGTCGTCTGCACCAATAAAATGTACGTTGCATTGAACAATGGCTAACTCGCCGTTCAATATGAAATCTTCCTTGCTATACCAAACCTTTACCCAAGGCTTAAGCTTGAACCCATTGTCGTTGGGGTAGTCGCTATTGCCACCTACGAAGTAGGAAAGCGCCCCTTCTTTTGTTGGGCGAAATGTTTGAGCGCCATACGTTAAGGTAGGTTTAAACAGCACCTTCCCATTATCGTAATCGTAGTTTTCAGATAAAACCTTTGATGCGAACGCCTTCGCATCGCCACCTTCTGCGTGTACTTTTCCCACCGCAACAACATTGTCGCACCAAGTCTGAAGGGCTGTATGTACCATCTCTTCTGTAAACATGACGCTAACTCCTTTAATTAATAGTTATGTTAT
>LUMI01000885.1_pt1 | contig 12336 bp, 11 predicted proteins | sample 729681 | NCBI WGS metagenome assembly LUMI01 (sample SAMN03860267, study PRJNA289734) | marine metagenome | biome: seawater column; feature: ocean; material: water; isolation source: Red Sea water column Station 34 - depth 10m | place: Saudi Arabia: Red Sea | collected 2011-10-15 | depth 10 m
AAACTAGAATCAGAAGACTCTCTTTTGATTGTTGATGATGTCTACGATACAGGCATGTCTATTAACAAAGTAATAACTGATCTTAAGTCGGCCTGCAAAAAGAACACACCCGAAATAAGAATTGCTACGCCATATTTCAAACCAGGAAAAAACAAAACAGACAGAATCCCCGACTATCATATTCATGAGACAGATCAGTGGCTCGTATTCCCGCATGAGCTTCAAGGGCTTTCAATGGATGAGATAAAAGCTAACAAGCCAGAGCTGCAGTCCTTAGTTGAGCATATCGAAGCTTTGAAAACTAAATGACAAACCTAACTGTCGCAGAGGTATACGCAATAGGGTTACCTATTATTTATGGAATGATTGCTCTAGAAGCAATATTTTCATCTCTAACTAATAAGTCTTTTTACAGGCTCGATGATACTTTATGTACAGCCGGCTTACTCATTGGAAATATATTAATAGGATCTGCAGCAAAAGGACTTTCTTTTGCAGTTCATATTTTTCTTTATCAGTTTAGAGTCATAGATTTGGCTAGTCTTATACCCCTATGGCTTATGTGGGTATTAGCTTTTGTGCTAATAGACTTAGTTTTTTATATTTATCACAGGCTTTCACACAGGGTAAGATTTCTTTGGGCTATTCATATGAGTCATCACTCCAGCGAGGAAATGAACTTCGCGGTTTCCTTAAGACAAGCATGGTTTGCACCATTGTCAAAACTTCCATTCTTTGCAGTGCTCCCATTATTTGGAATGGATCCGACCATTCTTGTTATCGCAGGAGTAATAAGCACACTTTGGGGCGTAGTTGGACACACCCAAATAGTTGATAAGCTTGGACCGTTAGAAATTATTTTTAATACACCCTCTCACCACAGAGTGCATCATGGTGCAAATAAAGAGTATATCGATAAAAACTATGGAAACCTTTTCATTGTTTGGGACAAAATGTTCGGTACATTTGAACCTGAGAAAGCTCCAGTCAAATATGGATTAGTCAATAATGTTAATACATTCAATCCAGTGAAGATTACCTTTATGGGATGGAGTGCAATTCTTAAAGATATTAGAAAAGCGAAAACAGTTAAAGAAGCTTTATCGCTGACATTTGGGCCGCCAAATACTAAATTAAGAGGCGGCTCATTTTAATCAATCAAGGGCGTCGTTTATTTTCCAATTTAAATAATCAAAGTGCCCCTTTACCATATCATTACCATATGCTGAATTTGTAAAGTTCTTTATCTTATTCAGTGAGCTAAAGATTGCTGCTCTTGATATCTCATCATAGCTTCCATCATCCATAGCTGCGATTAAGCCATCAACATAAGCTGATTGAAGATTCATTTTAAATGTTCCAGGAATCTCTCTTGGTACAAAAATACCATTAAAGATATCTTCTAGAACTTCATTTGGTAAATATTTATTACCATACTGAGAGCTGTCTGTGAGTCTCTTCATTACCCTTGGATGAAGAATAAAGCTCAAAGAACTCATTTGCATTCTTAGAACAAGATCATGGATCTTTGGATCATTGTCAGAGTTTCCATAACTTGCAGCTCTTTTTTCTGATTGAAGAAGCTTCAATATCTCTGGATCAAAGGTGAAAGCATCATTCGCAAATAGTTCAGCATTAAGAACTTCCATTGCTCTTTTTTGCTCACTATATGGAACCACCTCAAAAGGTGTCATGTTTTCATCTTGCCCTATGACAAGCCTATTGGAATAAACTCCGCCGATTTGAATTGCGACTGATTCAAGAAACCTTCCTTTGTCTCTAACCAGGCTATCGAATGTGCCTTTAAATTCAGAATAAGTTGATCCTGGCTCATTAAAAATTTCCGGTAATTCAGCAATTTTTTTATCAATTGTTTGAATTCTTTGAACTGTATAAGTTATTGGATCATTTGACATGTCATACCTTTTATTTCTTGGATCAGTATTTCTTCCAGGAGCACCCATTGCATCATCATCAGTACCAAATATAAGTTCAGGTTTTGTTGACTGAGCTAATAAATCAACTCTTTCTTGTTCTGTCATATCCGGAGTGTAACCAAAAACAATAGCCCAGATATCATAAAAACCAGGCTCAGTTGGGAAGTAATTTCCTTGCTCAATACCTTCAGGCGCAATATTGATTGGATCATAGTCCATAACAGAACCGATATGATTTTTACCAGTTACGCTCTTATCATGAATTTCAGTGGGCCCGTACAACCAACTCGCTTTAAAATTATGACGAAGACCAAGAGTATGGCCAATTTCATGAAGCGTTAGAGATACAATCCACTGTCTTAAAGGATCGTTTTCTTCATCGTAGCCCCAAATCTTTCTGAGCCTATAGCCATAACTAATGGAATTAAATTCTTGGACTATATCAGCAGCTATCATTTCTCCAGTTCTAGGGTTGGCAACGCTTGGACCATATCCAGAATATCTTGGAGAGGGAGTTGAAGCCCAACGAATAACATTGTACTGAACATCACCCGCATCCCATTCAGCATCATCTGGCTGTATTTTTGCTACAACAGCATTTTTAAATCCTGCCTTTTCAAAGGCAATATTCCAAAGTTCAATTGCTTCAACAACAAATGGTTTAATTTCTTCAGGTGTTGAGTTTTCTACCCAGAAAACAATAGGATTTACTGGCTCAGAAATCTCAGCTGTCGGATCCTTCTTTATCAAACGCCATCTATTAATTAGATCCTTGCCTTTAAAATAATCATAAGTGCTTAAATCAGTGATCTTTGTTGAGAAATATCCTACTCGTTGATCAGCAACTCTTGGCTCATAATTATCATCTGGCATTTCGACAAACATATGCCTAGCTACGATGCTTGAATATCTTGCATCTGGCACTGCATCAACTGAACCCTTTGGGCTAGGATTAAAGAATCCATAAGTCACCTCTATTGAAGTATTTTTTGGATAGTTTTTTACTCTGCTGATATAAGTCTTTTTATCATCAATTCTTCCAAGAATAAGACTGTAATACTCTGCATATTCTTTTGGTGGAGTAAGCCCAACAAGCATTTCACCTAGAAATAACTTATCGATATTTATTAAGTATCTTCCTTCCTCTTCTATCTTTACTTCAAACCTGCCGACAAATGATTCCAGTATGTTTGTTAAAGTAGATTTTGAGATATTGTTAGAGTCATCATAGTTAAAGATTGTATTTTTTTTATAGAGGGCTATGTCATCCTTAAATTTTCTAAACTCTAATACAGAACTGTCCCCCATATCTCCACCACTTGCTCCACCTGCTTGAGCACCACTTATAATGTAGTAAAAATAAATAAACTCCTTTGAGAGATTTCCTTCTTCAATAATTGTGTAGTAAGTATCTTCTTCTGTTTCATAATAAATATCGAGCATTCCCTCAATAACTTCAAAGTCTCCTTCCTCGATGAACTCACTTATAGTTGGCTCTTTATCTTCTTCAGCTTCTTCACCAGATGATTCTTCAGTAACTTCTTCTGCAACTTCTTCCGATTCTTTAGGAGCTTCTTTAACTTCTTCGTCTGCAAAGGAAACATAGGAAAAAGCTAATAATAAACTTAACAAATAACTGATATTTTTCATTTTCTACCTCGTAAACTAGGTGGTTATTCTAATGGTCAAGCTATCAACATGCAATCTGATAGATGTTAATATGTCCATATGGATAAAATATATGATTTTGTAATTATTGGGGCAGGTTCTGCAGGGTGCGTTTTAGCTAATAGACTTAGCGCTGATCCAAATACTAAAGTTTGTATTATGGAAGCTGGAAAAAAAGATACAGATCCAAGAATCCATATACCAATAGGTTTTGCATTCTTTGGTCCAGATAATCCTGTTAGTTGGAATTATGAGACGGTTCCTCAAAAAGAATTTGAAGAGGTGACAGTAGCTGAACCAGCAGCTGAGGTTGTTGATACAGCTGGAGGTGTTCACTCAATAAAGCAAGAAGTTAAAGAGCATAGGCGTGGCGCACAACCAAGAGGAAAGACACTTGGCGGCTCAAGTTCAATAAATGCAATGCTATATGTTCGAGGTCACAGATGGGACTATGATCACTGGGCTAGTCTAGGAAATGAGGGATGGTCATATGATGAGATCCTAAAATATTTTAAGAAGGCAGAACATAATGAAACGTTTGATGATGAGTTTCATGGCCAAGGAGGCCCACTTAATGTTTCAAAAATAAGACATGAAAATAAACCAACAAAAGACTTTGTTGAAGCAGGATCAAAACTTTACAAACAAAATGAAGACTTCAATGGCGAAGAGCAAGAGGGCATAGGATTTTACCAAACCACACAAAAAGATGGCAAAAGATGTAGTGCTGCGAAAGCATATTTAGTGCCTGCTTTAGATAGACCGAATTTGACTGTGATTACTGAAGCAAATGTAAACAAGATCCTTATTGATAATAACAAGGCTTCTGGAGTTGAATATATAGATGCAGAAGGAGAATCTCACATCATATCAGCCTCAAAAGAAGTACTTCTTTGTTCAGGCGCTTTTGGTTCTCCTCAAATATTGTTGAGATCGGGAGTAGGACCAAGAGAAGAAATTGAAAAACATGGTATAGAACACAAGGTAGATCTTCCTGGGGTAGGAAAAAATCTTCAAGATCACATTGACTATCTTACTGTGCACAAATATAACTCTATGCAGTTTATTGGAACCTCCATAAAAGCATTCTTAATAAAGTATCCAATTGAGGTATTAAAGTACATATTAAAGAAAACTGGGTTATTCACCTCCACCATTGCAGAAGCAGGTGGTTTTATAAAATCTAATGAGGCAAAAGAAATTCCAGACATACAGCTTCACTTTGCGCCTGCTATGGTTGTCGATCATGGCAGAACACAAGTATGGGGACATGGATTTAGCTGTCATAGTTGTTTGTTGAGACCAAAGTCTAGGGGAACAGTTACACTAAAGTCTGCAGACCCAATGGAAGATCCTTTGATAGATCCAAAGTTTTTATCTCATCCCGATGATATGAAAGATATGATCGAAGGATACAAAAAGATGATGGAGATCTTAAACATGGAACCAGTAAATAAGTATATAAAACAGCACTGTCAAAGACCGATTGATATAAACGATGATGCTGACATTGAAAAGGCTATCCGTGAAGGAGCAGACACCGTCTATCATCCCGTAGGAACATGCAAGATGGGCAATGATGAAGAGGCTGTCGTCAATCAAAGATTGAAAGTTCATAAGGTTGAAGGTTTAAGGGTGGTTCACAAGGTTGAAGGTTTAAGGGTTGTCGATGCATCAATTATGCCAACTCTAATCGGAGGCAACACTAATGCACCAACCATAATGATTGGTGAAAAAGCCTCTGATATGATCTTACAAGACTGGGCAAGTGCTTAATGACAGAGAGCGGACGCTGTCAGTGCGGAGAGATTAAGTATTCGTTTGAGAGAGACAAAATTATTTCTGGACATCATTGTCACTGCAAAGACTGCCAAAGAGCTACAGGGTCTGGAAAAGCTACTATTTTAGTCATTTCAAAGAAAAATCTTTCAATAAGCGGCGAACCAAAATACTTTGAAAGTGTTGGCAATCAATGCATGCATATAAATAGAGGGTTTTGTGAAAAATGTGGGTCAGGAATTCTAAGCTTTGCTAAAGAGCTTGATAGAGTAATATTTATAAAAGCAGGCACATTAGATGATTCCAGCTGGGTTACTATAGATTCAAACTACTTTACTGAATCAGCTGATGACTGGAATAAGCCCGATGATCATATTAAGAGTTTTAATCAAAATCCAAATCTATTTGAAAATATTAAAACAGTCCTTAAATCATTTATGTAATTCATGAATGAAGCACTCAAAAACATTTTAGAAAGAAACTCACATCGTAACTTGGTCGAGCCTATTCCATCAAAAGATGAAATGGAGAAAGTTTTTCAGGCTGCTTTGAGGGCTCCGGATCATGCATGGCTTAGACCTTCAAGCTTCATTCAGATAAGCGGAGATGGTCTCCAAAAACTTTCAGATATATTTGTTGATTTTGCTGAAGAAAACTTTGATGATCTAACAGAAGAGAGAATAGAAAAATATAGAAATACTCCTTTTAGGGCTCCATTAATTGTGGTGCTCGTGTCCACAAAAAAAGATCATCCAAAAGTACCAGAAATGGAGCAAATAATATCAACAGGAACAGCAGGACAAAACATTATGCTTGCATTAAGCGCATTAGGATATGGAGCAATTTGGAGAACTGGCAGTTTTGCATTTAATAATAAGATTTCAGAGAAATTTGGCTTAAATGAAAACCAAACGATTATCGGATATATTTATATAGGTACTCCTGCGGGTAAGAAGAAATCATTACCTGAAATGAATACTGATGACTATATTTCCATTTGGGACTGAGTTCTTTTATGAATAAAAAAGTTTTTTTCATACCCCTATCTGCTTCCATTCTTTTTTTTGTTGCCTATCTTTTATTGGCTCAAACAGGGAGTTTCCTTTCTGTAGAGCCAGGCTATAGCATTAATGATGTTTCACGATGGTGTGAGAGAATTAGTGGAGGATACTTCCGAGAACCAAGTAATGCTCTTTCTAATATAGGGTTTATTACTACAGGTCTGATAATGTTTTGGATCCTATCAAGAGAGCCAAAAGGTAAATCAAGATTTCATGGCGCTTCACCAACGGCCATAATATTTGCAACCGCTGCGTTATTTTTGGGGCCAGGATCGCTCCTTATGCATGGAACTCATACCGCATGGGGGCAGTGGGCTGACTGGTTAAGCATGATCATGTTTATTTCAATTCCCTGGCTTGTAAACATTTTTGTAATTAAGGATTATTCAGAAAATGTTTTTGCGAAGACTTATGTCTCTTACATCACAATTTATGCATTGATAAGTTGGAATTTTGGAAACGACCTTGGCATTGGTCTAAATTTATGGTTTTTATCAATAGCTCTATGGGTAATTACGGAAGCATTGCAGCACTTTTATTCGCCACTGCTTAGATTGTTATCAGGTTTTATAGGCTTTCTTGTTGCAGCAGTCTTTGGGGTCTTCCCCAATGAGATTTTTGCAAATCTTAGCGAATACTGGTGGATTATCTTATTTTGGATACCAGCAATATTTATTAATAAGAAATCACTCATGAGAAAGACCAGATTTAGATGGTTTTGGTTCGGAATGTTTACGTATCTGACAGCCTTTGTAATTTGGCTTCAGGGCTATCCTGAAACAGACTTCTGTAATCCAGACTCTATAGTGCAGGCACATGCTTTGTGGCATATTCTTTCCTCAATAGCTACATTATTTTTCTTCTTTTATTTTAGGAGCCTAAGACTGACATGAAATCACTCAATGACAAGTTAACTTTTGCTTCTGGTCATCAAATGAAAAATAGATTTATGCTTGCGCCCCTAACCAATACGCAGAGTCATGAAGATGGAGTGCTTTCGGATGATGAATATCATTGGCTGACAAAGAGAGCAGAAGGTGGCTTTGGTATAACTATGTCTTGTGCATCTCATGTTCAAGATATAGGCAAAGGATTTCCTGGACAACTAGGAATTTTTGATGACAAGCATATCGATGGTTTAACAAAGCTTACTACTGAAATTAAAAAGCATGAAAGCTTAGCAATTGCTCAACTTCATCATGCCGGCATGCGTTCACCAGAGGACCTTATAAATACCCAACCTGTATGTCCATCAGATGATAGCAATACGGGTGCAAGAAGTTTATCTTTTGAAGAAGTTATACAACTTCGAGAAGACTTTATAGCTGCAGCGGTTAGGGCTAAAAAATCTGGCTATCAAGGAGTTGAAATACACGGAGCCCACGGTTATATACTTTCTCAATTTTTATCATCCGAAATTAATAGACGTCAGGATGAATACGGTGGCTCTAATGAAAATAGATCAAGGATTATTTTTGAGATAGTTGAGGGCATAAGAAAAGACTGTGGCAAAGATTTTGTTTTAGGGGTTCGACTTTCACCAGAAGGATTTGGATTAAAGCTTGGAGAAATAAAAGAGGTATGTGAGGAACTTATAGCCTTAAATAATATTGATTTCTTAGATATGTCACTTTGGGATTCGTTTAAAGATCCTAATGAAGAAGAACATAAAGGAAAAAATTTATTACAGCACTTCACAGATATGGATTTTGGAAACACAATGCTTACAGTAGCTGGCAACATAAGATCAGGCGAAAGTGTAATGAAAATATTAGAAAAGGATGTTGATTTCGTAACAGTGGGAAGAGCTGGCATACTTCATCATGACTTCCCTAAGAGAGTTATAGCAGATGAAAGTTTTGAACCAATAGAACTTCCCGTTTCAAAAGAGCATCTGACCCAAGAAGGCTTAAGTGAAACTTTCATAAAATATATGCAGAGATGGCAAGGTTTTGTCGAAGAATAAAAGATTATGAAGCTTTATCTTTTATTTGCCCTTTTAATAATTCCATTAGAATTACTTTCTTTAAATCTTTATGAGCTAGACCCTAATAAGGAATATCTTAAATCTGGCCAGAAGCTTATGGATCTCGATTTTGGTCTTCATGATCTTGAAGCTAACTCAATAGGCAAAGAAATTCTGATTAGCATCCATGGGCGGGATAGCAGAGGATTTGAATGGATCTACCCACTTCAGACCATAGATAATGAAGTTACAAAGACTTATTTTTTTCGATGGGATACAACAAAGTGTCCACAAAAGACTATTCCAATCCTTATGAAAGAAATATCAGCAATGAAAGATATAAAAAAAATTACAATTTTAGGACATAGTTATGGAGGCATACTTTCTTCATTATTACTAAATGAGATAGAGGCTATAGAAACAGAGATTCATGTTATAGCTGCACCTTTAGGCAGTAGTGACTTAAAAAAATACTGCGGTTATAAACATCCAACATCAAAAAATAATAATGTTTCCTACTACCAATGGAGAACGGTTAAAAAACTAGATTATGCTTTTAATAGCTTTGATTATGACCCTCAGTTAATAGATTTCAAAGAATCCAGTGTTGTTAGGCTTCCAAGTCAATATAGAGGAAAAAGATTAGGACATCTTTGGTCAATTAGTTGGGTAGCAGATAACATTAATCTAGATTAATAACTTTAATACCAAGTCGTCATAAAAATGACAATTGAAAACCTTTTTTGTAAACTTTTAAGCATGCAAATAAATAAATATTTATTTATATCAATAATTCTTATACCAGGATTTTTAGCTGCTGAAGACCTAAAAGAAAAACTTCAAGCTGACCTAGATCCCTTAATGGAAAAAGTTATTGAATGGCGCCATGACATTCATGAGTTTCCTGAGCTAGGTAATAGAGAGTTTAGAACATCAAAGAAAGTTGCTGAGCATTTAGAATCGCTTGGAGTAGAGGTAGAAACTGGAATTGCTTACACAGGAGTCGTAGGACTAATAAGAGGCGGTAAACCTGGGCCAACAATTGCCCTAAGAGCAGACATGGATGCACTCCCAGTTACTGAACAAACAGGATTGCCATTCGCTTCAAAGCAAAGAACAACATATTTAGGTCAAGATGTCGGAGTTATGCATGCATGCGGTCATGATGCTCATGTAGCTATTTTGATGGGAGCTGCTGAATTTCTTGCTAAAAATAAAAAGAATCTAAAAGGAAATATTATGCTTATATTTCAGCCAGCTGAAGAGGGTGCCCCTGAGGGTGAGGGCGGTGGAGCTGAACTTATGCTTGCTGAAGGAATATTTGATAGATATAACCCTGAAGTAATATTCGGACTTCACGTGACTAATTCACGACATGGTCATCTTGGTGTCCTGCCTGGACCAGCAATGGCTGCTGCATCATCTTACAGAATAACCGTTAATGGCGTTCAAGCACATGGATCGAGACCATGGGATAGCATCGATCCAATTATGGCTACAGCACAATTAATTGAATCATTAAATACAGTTGTAAGTAGAAGAATAAATATCATTAATAATCCTGCAGTAATTTCAGTAGGAATGGTTCAAGCTGGAACTAGGAACAATATTATTCCTGATAAATCACAAATTACAGGGACTATCAGAACATTTGATCCAGACCTGCGTGCTGAGATTTATGATGAGATTAGACAGATAGCTCGAGGAGTTGCAGAAGGAACTGGAACAAAGGTTGATGTTGAGTTTGATGTCGGGGGTTTTTATCCAGTTACTTTTAACAACGTAGAATTAACAAATAAATATGCGCAGACACTGTCAGAAGCTGCTGATGGGAAATTTTTTATTCTTGATAAACCCACTACAGGTGCTGAGGATTTTTCTTTCTTTTCTCAACAAATACCAGGTATGTACTTTTGGTTAGGTGTAAACGAGCCAGGTGTTGATGTAGCTCCTGGAAATCACACTCCATTTTTTAAAATAGATGATCGAGCTTTAGATGAAGGGGTTAAAGCAATGGTTTATTTAGCTCTAGACTACGCAAGCAACAATTAAAAACCATAAGCAGCTGGATTAACAACAAAGTCGAAAGACTTAGAAGGCTCACAGCTATCAAAATCACCTGAATAATATCCTATTTCCAGATGGAGATGTCTTCCCTCACTTCTTCCAGAGTTGCCCATAAGTCCAACGATTTCATCTTTATTAACTCTATCCCCAACTCTTTTATAAACTCCATCAAACCTCATATGACCATATCTTGAGTAAATATTATTTCCATGATCAATTACTAAGTGATTGCCCCAGCCTGCACCACACTCCCGCAAAATTGTATTATCTGAAAACTGTGTACTCGATGGACATCCAGTCCTGGCATAAACAACAACTCCCTCAGCTATTGTGTGTATCGGTATATCAGATAAATCTTTATCAATATTGAATAAATCCAAGCCCTCGTGTTCAGCAAGATCTCCTAAAGGACCACTAAACTCTCCTCTAGTTTGATAGGTGGCTATGAACGAAGAAAAATCTAAATTAATATCTTTTTCTCCAACATTTTGAACATTAGCAAATTCCTCCTCTTGGCTTTCATATGCCAAGCAGACCGGATTTTCTTTTTCATGTGAGCAAGAAGAAAGGAGAATAGAAAAAAAAATTAAAAATAGATTAAAACGGTTATTCATTTACTGGTATATTAAGTTTTTTAATTCTATTACTTAGGAGCTTATATGCCTATACCAGATTCAATAAAAGATAATATTTCTATACCTGTCATTGGAGCACCTTTATTTCTTATCTCTGTTCCCGACTTGGTAATAGCACAATGTAAAGCTGGGATAATTGGATCTTTTCCAGCACTTAATGCACGACCACAGCATGTGCTAGAGGAATGGATTGTAAGAATTAAAACAGAATTAAAAGAGTATCAAGAACAAAACCCGGACAAAAAAGTAGCACCTTTTGCAGTAAATCAAATCTGCCATGGATCAAACGATAGATTGCAAGGCGATATGGAAATTTGCGTAAAGCATGAGGTGCCAATAATCATTACTTCATTGAGACCGCCTGCAGAAGTTGTTGAGGCAGCCCATAGCTATGGAGGTTTAGTTTTCCACGATGTTATTAATGTAAGGCATGCAAAAAAAGCTGCTGATATGGGCGTCGATGGCTTAATTTTAGTTTGCGCTGGAGCAGGAGGTCATGCAGGGGCATTATCTCCTTTTGCTCTTCTAAGAGAAGTAAAATCTTGGTTCGATGGAACTATTATTTTGTCAGGCTCCATAGGTGATGGCTATTCTGTTGCATCTGCGCTTGCACTCGGTGCTGATTTCGCTTATTTAGGCACAAGATTTATTGCAACACATGAAGCAAATGCTGAGCCAGAATATAAACAGATGTTAATTGAAAGCTCCGCTAACGATATCGTGTATTCAAACTTATTTACTGGTGTCCTAGGTAATTACCTCAAGCCCTCTATTCAAAATGCTGGTCTTGATCCAGACAATCTTCCAACTGCAGATAAATCTGCAATGAACTTTGGCTCTGGTGGGAATACAGACTCAAAAGCATGGAAAGATATTTGGGGATCTGGACAAGGAATTGGGAGAATTACTGATTCTCCTTCAGTCTCAGACCTTGTAGATCGACTAAAAGCTGAATATCTTGAATCAGCAAAAGAGTTGCAAAATAAGGTAAATCTGTAGATTTTTTGAAGACTTAAATATATCATTCACACATTGTTAACTATTTTTATTGTGGGGATGAATAGTTTAATTTTATTATCAATAATCGTAACTTCTGTACTTTCAGTCACTCTGTTGCTTTTTACATCTGGAAAAGGCCTTGAAGGAACTAAAGGAATTACAGATGAGTACGTTACAGAGAGTGGTTTAAAGAAGACAGCTAGAAAAGATAGAACAGATTATCT
>LUMI01000407.1_pt1 | contig 12303 bp, 22 predicted proteins | sample 729681 | NCBI WGS metagenome assembly LUMI01 (sample SAMN03860267, study PRJNA289734) | marine metagenome | biome: seawater column; feature: ocean; material: water; isolation source: Red Sea water column Station 34 - depth 10m | place: Saudi Arabia: Red Sea | collected 2011-10-15 | depth 10 m
GAATAGCCGTGTCGTGTGGTCGGAAATAACAATCCTCAACCAATTCGGGCAAGTTATTCAACAGGTAAGGGTAAATTGCTTCGTCCTTTCCAACCCGTAGGCGACGAATGTAATACTTATCGTGCCATGAGTGGATTCCACTAGAAGTTCCCAAGACAAGAGAAGTAGTTCCAGCAGGCTTTACACAGGTTAACCGTGCCGCTTTATTGATACCAAAATTACCCGCCCAATAAGCATTGATTTTACGCACAATATCTGCGGCGTTTGTCAAGTTAATATCGGATAGAATTTTTCGTCCGTCAGCGTCGGTAGGATTGCTAGCGATTCCAGTCATACTTACACCCAATAATGCATCTCTTTCTGTGTTGCGTTTCCAAACTTCTCGCAAGTAATGGAAGTCAGTATAGGTAGCCTGTAAAGTGGCAAGGAAAGTAGCCGTGGTGACACGCTCAAAGAAATCTGCCGTATCAATCAAGTTACTAGCGTTAATCTCTACCAAATTGCAGAACTGATACGGGCGAAGCGCAATTTCACAACAAGGGTTTGTTCCCCAGTCTTTGTCGTTGCTAAAGTAAATCCCCGGTTCTCCGCTTCCGCTTTCCTTGATGCGTTCCCACAACCCATTGAAAAATTGTTGGTCGGCCCGACTACGAATCAAAACCGCCGAGTTATTTGCTCGTCCTCTTTCGGGATGAGTTTCCCACCAATTGCCCGACTTGCAGGAAATCATTTCATTGTCGTCTGCGCTGAATAAACTAATCAACGCCGCTCGTCGGATTCCACCAGCCAAAACTGCGTCAGCAATAATACACATAATGTCGTGAACTTGAATGGGTTTTAGTTGCGTATTTGTTTCATGTTCTCTTAGGATATTTTCAACCTTCACCAAACATTCTCGTAGGGGGGCAGGACCCGGAGCCTTTCCTCCCGAAGTAATCAATGGGGTTCCTTTCTTGCGAATATCTGAATAGTCAAAAATCGGTGTGCTTTTTGTCACACCAAAATAACTCTTCACTAGAACCTTAACTGCGTCAGCCCAACCCTCAATAGAATGAAGCATTTCAACATGGTGTCGCTGAACCGAATATCCAACGCCAGTTCCACCCAACAAAAGAAACATTGACTCGCTAAAGGCATCAATGTGTTCAATCGGTAGATAGGCGCAGTTATAAATACGGTTAGGACTAGTCTCAATAGGCTTTCCAGCAAACTGCATTGACCTCATGGACGGGAGAATTTTCTTCTCTCGGACCATTTCGTAGGCATTCCTAATAGTCTCCTCCCATTTAGGGAACTTTTTGATGTGCATTTGCATATTTCGCTCGCACAATTCTTCCCATGTTTCCCTTCGCATTTCGTCTGTTTTATACTTCGCATACTTCATATGCACCGTTATGTTGCTCAAAATCTCTTTTTCATTCATTGTTTTTCCCTCCTGTGGGTATTCTAAGCCAGTAAATGGCTTGTTTATAAATCATTCTACTAGCCTCCAAATGGTGGTTCGTCCCCAAACTCCTGTCGTTGGGTTTCTTACAGATTGCCTCCCTACCTTTACAAATTCCTTTCTTTTGGAGAGGATATTTGCTAGGTTGTAAGAAACAACCCCATACTTCGTGTTTTCGTTAACATAGAGCCAAATTGAGTGAAAATCAGACTCATTATCCTCACACGAGGATAAATATTGCTTAATTTTTGTAATTCTTTGGCTGTTGTTATTGTTTCCTACCTTAGCGGTAGGTCTTTTGCTAAATTCTGTTCTTTTATTATTCATGTTTTCATCTCCTTTTAATTCTCAACGGGCATATCCGGAATTGAACCGGAATCTCAGGCTTAGAAGGCCCGAATGCTATCCATTACACCATATGCCCTTGAGAATAAATGGAACAGGTAGGATTTGAACCTACGACCACTCGGTTATGAGCCGAGCGCACTAACCAAACTGTGCTACTGTTCCTTGAATAGGTGCTGGGGGCAGGATTTGAACCTGCGAACCGTTACGGACAGGAGTTTAAGCCCTGCGCTTTTAACCATACTCAGCCACCCCAGCGTGTGTTATAATTTTTTCATAAGAAAATATTCAACCGCATTCTAGTTTTTTGGTTTGTAGCCAAAAATCCAGTCAAAAAAGCGAATCCAAAAACCCATCAGTTATTCCTCCACTTTTTCTTCAACTTCTCAACATTTTCTAACCACTCTTGGTTCCACTCACGAGATTGCTTTGATTCGTGCGTGTGACACGGACACCAACAATCATCCTCGCAGATTCTTTGTGGCGGTTTGCCGACGAATAGCCGCCAGCAACCAAAGTCTTCTCGCTGAAACTCTCCCTTCATTCTTCCTTCTGTATATTTGTATCTCCTGATGGGAACATTAGGCGGGGAACTGGCGCAAACTTGCCGTTCACAGACCGCATAAGGCTCCTGTAGGAATAATTCTTCCTCGTTACTATTTCTTCTTTTCATTCTTCTTCCTCCTTAAATTCCATCCATTCGTCTTTCATTTTCCATTTCACTTGATACACTTTATCAATCACTATACGATTGGAGGCCGTATCAACCTCTATGTTTCCGCACTCACACTTACGAAAATAGGAATACTTATCCTTTACGAGGATATTTTCTTCACATATTTTGCATTGTAAAAGCACATTAATTTTCTTGCCTTTTTTACGCATTTTCCCACTCTTTCCATGAAGTATCTAAATTTTCACTATTAACGGGCGTGTGTTCGGATTTCATCGCAATCCACCCTTTATCCAAAGCCATATCAATTAGACCTTGGGGAACATCTTCATCCCTTTCGGTGATGTGTTCACAAAGAGCCATCCATTCATGTGGGTCTGCTCCATATAATTCATCGTGGAGATAAAACCCAGCAACCAAGCCCTCTTGCTTGATGCACTTACGAATTTTCTTTTGGTTGTAATAGTCTTTGCGATAGTTTAGAACAGCCCTTGGGGTTTCAATCATCATTTTTAGAATCCAAAGCATCTGCTTTCATCTCCTCGTATTTTTTCATATTTAGATAGTAAGTGCTGGTGTAGTAATTCGGGCTGATTCTATATACAGCCCATTTTGCATAGTAATGCCGCAAAAAAGAGTCAATATTGGAAGCATCAATGCTTCTCAATTTTTCAAACTCTCTCCCAAGGTTTCTCATGTTGTATTGAGTAATGTAGGTGGTTCTGTCCGGGGGACTTTCCCCACGGATAACTTTAACCACGCCACCTTTTTTAATAAATTTCTTAAGTCTAGTAATTGTCCATTTCATATTATCATCTCTTGATGGGGTTTTTACAGAACCCCTTAACTGGCACTTCTTTGTCTTCCTTGTGCGGGAATAGAACAACGAGAACTTTCAAGTTCAGTAGCGGCCTCCAACGATTGCTTGAGTCAAAATCACGCTCTCAATAGATTCAAGCGGGATATTTGCCACCTCTTCGTGAGAAACCATCTCGCCATTGATGTAAGCCCAATGGGTCGGGTGGTTGTAGATTTGCTCTACTGCCTCTTCTGCTGATAGTTCAAGTTCCGTGTGTCCTGTGTCATTCAAAATTGTTACGCTAACCATATTTATTCCTCCTCTCTAACTTCGTTGTTCTTAATTTGTCGGATAACTGCCTTTCGGAGTTTCCCTTTTGCTCGCTGGATTTGACCCTCCGTGAAGAGTCCGAGTTCCAACATCTCGTCTAGTTTATAACTGTAGTCCCTCGTAAGGAACGCAAGTTCTTCTTTTTGTTCTGCTGAGAGATAGTCTCCCCCAGTAAGCCTGTTCATAAACTTTCTTAAGTCCCGTTCCGTGAGCAGACCGCTTTCAATCATTTCTTTCATTTGTTCTTCCATATTCATTTTTTCTTCACCTCCCACACGGCTACTTCGTATCTATTTTCACCTGTGAGTTTTACCTTATCAACCTTCCTAAAGTGGCGGCTATGGGATATTCTTTGTCCGAGTTCCTTCACGCTACCTATGAAGTATTTATGCTTTAATTTGTCGTGGATTTCAATTGTTGACATTCGGCTCTTGCCCAAACAATTAGCCACTTCTCTTTCGGTTCGGTTCATCGTCCCACCACATAGTTAAGTTGTTGCCAGTTCCGATAACAGGACTCGTGATACCCATTCTTGATTTCTTCGGGGTGCATTAGCGGACCCCCACAGATTTGACATTTGAAATCAGACAAGGACTTCCACCCCCTTCCGATAAATGTCCTTTGCTAGTCCGTCAAAACACTCCTCGCACAGGTAGTGATTTTCACCACCACCACCTGTCCAATCATAAATGATGTTACCCACCATATCTCTAACCTCTAGAACTTTCAGGTCCCCGGCTTGGATTTGTAAGGTGGCATTTTTCCTGCAAATTTTGCAATCAAATATCACCAAAAATACCTCCGCATATGGGTTCAATTTTTACTACCCAAATTGAGTCCTCATCCCAAAGTGTAGAAATGTCAAAGATACTTACCATGTCCATTTCTACCTCTCGTTGCTTCATTCGCCTGTCTTTTATCTTTACTTTCATTTCTTATCACCTACTTTCATAAGCATAGCGTGTCCACAAGAGACACACCCCATGACCATTTCGTTCCTTTTACTATTGTATATTTTCAGCGTAAGGCGGAAACTAGTCGCCTTACACTTTGGGCAAGTAATTACCTTTTCTCTCATCATTCGGTCCTCCAAAAAATAATCTCTACGCAGAAGTTATTCGTCCCTCTAATCACATCACGATTTTCAATCGTAACGGTGAACCACGACAGGGTTTCCGTTGTGTGATATACTCCCTTCGGGTATTCTTTTTTCAAGTGCAAGTATTCTTTCTCGTCTACATAAAAATTGTGCGTTATTTTTCCGTGTTTCATATGTATTCCTCCAACCAGTCCGGAGCCGTCCCATTAGTATATCTAGCAAACCGAGCCTTCTCATTAATGTAATAATTTCGGTAGGCTTGTATTGTGTTTTCACATTTATACTCGTCAGGCATACATTGAGGAGGGGGATAAAACTCCCCACCCTTCACGGGTGATTCCGCTAACTGTTTCAATAATTTACTGGAAGCATGGACTTTATTATACCTTCGGGTGTATTCCTCTAACATGGCCTTGAACAATTCAAAGTGCCACATGTAATTACCCTCCGAGGAGTAGGTCCATATTGTGGAGGGGTGTTTTACATGAACCGCCTTATACAACCCAACAAGTTTTTTTCTAGCCTCGGAATCAAATGGACTAGTTTTAGCCCTCCAAGCGGTGCATAACATTTGAGCCGACTCAAGGGGCATTTTTACGATGTGTTTATCACACAATTCTTGAGCGATAATTTTTGGGTCTCTATCTAAGTAAAAAATATTCATTTGTCTCATTCCTTGTCTGTTCTCATATGTTTCTCATTGTGAGAATAACGATTTGTTGAGGCTATGGTAAATAGCCCCTACATATTGACCACCTTTCTCATTTCTCAATGTTTCTCACTACCCCTTCACTCTCGCAAGGGGGGAAACCCACCTACGGGTGAGTCAAAAAGTTGTGTGTGTGAGTATATGTATGAGAATAATGAGAAATGAGAATCATTGACAATATGTATAGGATAATCCCCCATAGCCCCCTCAAAGTGGTTTCTCACATTATTCTCACATGAGAATCGTGGACAAACTGTCCGACAAAACACAAAAAGGTTATTCACTTTATACAGGAAAAACATTAGTGTTTTTTGGGTTTGGTTTGATGTCCAAGAAACTATTTTGTTTGGTGCTTCTCGCATTCGTGGTCAATATCACACAGGGCGGTTGAGTATATAAGGTGCTGGAGACCCCTTATAAGCCCATCGGAGCCTTCATATATGTGATACATTCTGTCCTAGAAATATATCTTTTTTATAAAAATATTGTTTCTTACCATATGGTAGGCAGAAAAAGTGTTGGTAGGACATCACTCATCGTCGTCAAACACGCTGACTCACCTCCTGCGGGGTTATTCTGCTTTCGCCAACCATATGGTAAGAGCGAAGCGTTCTTAATTTGTAAAGACTACCTTAAATAGTCAACGACAGGTTGTGATAGTGTCCAATGGACAGGAGGTAAAAAAATTGCCAAAGAAAAACGAAGAAAAAGACAACAGCATGACTGACGATGAATGGAACGCATGGATTGAACCGGTGGTTTCGTGGGTGGAGAACATTTCAAATCTCTCCCTCCCCGAAGGTTTTGAACTTGCAGACATTGAGGATATGGTTCCCGGAATCAATTCTCGCATTCGTCGTGGAAACCGAGACCCTCAAGAGCGAAAAGTTCACAAGGGAAAAATCCAAAACATGGGGAACGACCTTCCGGAATGGCCCCATACTCGTGGACCCGGAACTTCTTTGAATCCAACACAACAGACCATGCTTGCCACGGCTCTTGCAGTTCGTGAAGAAGCAGATACGGCGGCTTACCAAGTGTATGTTTCTCACAAAGCACAACACATTTTGGTTCGTCGTGCAAGCAAGAAAAACCAAACTCTTGGTTTGGCCTACGAATCAATGGAGCAATTCGTTGAAGCAGGTCAAAAGGCTGAGAAGGCTCGCATCATGGCTTTGTTCAAGAACAAGGAATGGGCCACAAAGGACGACGATGGAAACATTGTTGAACAAACCTTTGAGTCGCCTGTTGTTCGCTACCCTGCGGAGTGAGTCGGTTGCGTTATCTTTTTGACGACGACGACGACTGATTAACTCGGTTGCTCAAAACACCCAATGATAGAAAGTGCGAAGGAAACTCACTTTCTTGAGGGAACGACATTTCCACTCTTAGCAGGTTTTGTGTCCTGCTCTTTTCTAGGGATTTTTTGCGGGGGGTTTCGTGGCCCTAGAAAAAAATCAAAAAACACAACCTTTTTATTAACTTTTTTTTGTGGTTGGGTATACAAATTATACCTTTATACAACCATATGGTAGGCCAAAACGGGGCTTTGTAGAGAAAAAGGGCCACCTTATATACTGCAAAATGTTGCATACTATTGGTGAAAACCATGAGCAACAACGCAGAAAAAACCCACGAGCGATTCGTGGCTAAGGTCAACGCCTACCTTAGCAACGATGAAAACGATGAATTTGACCTTCAAGTGGTCGCCTCCATGTTGGAGAAGTATCAGCAAGCCCATGCTGAGAACAACGAGGAGCGCACCGCCCAATTCGTGAAGCGAATCAAGTCCTTCACGGCTGGAACCCGTGTTTCCATCTCCTTGACTCAAGAGCAGGAGGCACAAATCGTTGATGATGCAGAAACCCTCATCACTCTCTTCAACACCTACCCAAAACTCTCCATCCCACGAGAGCGCACTTTTGAGAAACTTCAAGCCGCCATGCAGAAGGCTCTCAAGGAGGCTCAAAAGTGAAGTCGGTTCTCGGCTTCACGGACGATGATGAGTGATTCATCGTCCCCCTTGAGGTAGATTCACCCCCCAATTGGGCGTTTGGGGGGAGGGTCTATCTCTCTTGGGGTGTTCATCGCTTCACAAATTTTCGCTCATAATTTTATTCCCCACCATATGGTAGGGGATAATTTGTAGGCACACCTCATATACTAAATATTGTTGCATCCATCATGTGGTTCAACCGAAAACCTCAATTTAGCCTGAAAGTGAAACAAAACCGATACGAGCGTTTCATCATTGATGAACTTCGCATTGTGAATGTCAGCGAGGAAGAACTTGCTGATGTTCTCATGCGAGCGATTCAAGAGATTGAAACCCGATTGGCTGTTCTCAACGGTGGTGAGTAAATGGACAAGCAAGAATTGATTCAACTTTTGAAAGTGATGATTAAAGAATTGGAAGCGATGGGCGACCAATGCAAAATTGACCAATACCAGCGAACCCTTAACCAATTGGAGGAAGAAGAATGAGTCAAAAAATCTGTTTTATCTGCAAGGTTCCCGTTTCAAACAACATCAAATCTGCAACCTGCAAAAACTTGACCTGTCAACACGAATACATGATTCAACATGACCAATGGAAAAAAGCCGAGATGGATTATCTTTACGGTATCACTTATGAAATAAAGGAGGAAGATGAATGATTATCATACCCAGCCATGCAATTCACCGAGCAGAATTGAGGATGAAAACACCCGACATGGAAATGTCTCTTGAAGAAGAGATGGTTCAGCAACACAAAGAAAAGTTTCCCGGACAGCATTACATTGTCTATTCCCATTGGGCTGATGCAGTCCTTTGTTTGAAGCAGAAAGTTTTCATCACGCCGAAGTGTTCCGAGGAGTTTAACTACAGCGAAAAGGGTCAAACCCCCTGTTGTAGTTATTGCGACGAAAGAAACACCGTGATTTTGGACGAGTTTCAACACGACTTGGAGGACTTGGATTGGTTGATGGAGAACGGGCCATTTGCCCCGAACAAGTCTCATTCGTGGCACAGTAAGGAGGTGGAAGAATGATTTCCCATGACGCATTCATGAACATGACCGATAAACTTTGGTCAATGAATGACCAATTGCTTTTCCTTGCTGAAAACACAGATTGGGCCGACCTATTTTTCAAGGTCATTCAAGAACAATGGGAAGCAATCGGAGACACGATGGAAATTTCGTGCATTGTAGCCTTTGCTGAAAACAAAGGATTACAGATTAACCTTCCAAGGGATGAATTTCCCTAGGATTAGATGTGGTGGTGGGAGGCTTTTGGTCGGGACAAGGCGTTCCCTCGTTCTAGATACAGGACGCATTAAAGACCTGCTTCAAAGGAAGCAAATGTTTAATGAATTAGATTAAGAAGGGAAAGTCCTTCACTTAAATGGTATCTCGTTTGAGTAAAAATATACCCTACAGCGTTAGTAATGCGGGTAGCCAATCGTTAATTACCGAGTAGGTGAGAGGCCTACACATCATATTCCTTCGGGATAGTGGTTTGCCAGTAATAAACACGCTTTTTTCATCAGGTATTGCATCAACTCCAAATTGATTTATCAACCGGCAGAGGCTTTTTCGGTTTTGTGCCTCGTGTTTCCCACTATCTCAAAGAATTTTAATAAAAATTTATATTTTTTTGAGGTTCGGTGCAAATCACCTTTACAACCATATGGTAACTTTGGTAGCCATTATTTTTGAAAACTCTGTGCGATTTTTTGCCCGCCAGCCATAAATATTTAAATAACATAAGCCTCACTCATTAAATAGGGCAAACCCAATACAATTTTTCTTCAAAAAAAGTCGCAAAATGAAAAAAAATGACAATTTGGCCGCCTAAAGTTAAAAAAATCCGCCAAAACGCGCCCGGAAGTGAAAAAATGTGGTTCAATATACTCAAGAACGAGAGCAGACGGGCCGCCTACCGATTTTTTATTAATTCAATGATTCATCAGGGGGAGTTGATACCCCCAAAGTCGGAACCCAGAACTAAGACCACTCACGGTAATGTCACCTTTTTTTATTTTGAATCTAGTAATGGGCATTTTCAGTTTAGGGCGTCATATATCAACGATAAACTTGATACTTTTACACTATTTGAAGCCCCGCCCGATGTTAAACCCCACATAGATTATGTAGATGGAATGTTTGAACAAGAATACCCGGAGCAATACGCCGCCTTACAGGATTTTTTTAAGGAGAATGCGCCCGCTACAGAAAAAAGAGAAGAAGAAAAATCCCCTTCATCCAAAAAAAAGGTAATAAGAAAGATAATGCTTGATTGGTCTTACTACATGGACACTATAAATTCATTTGTCATAGGTAATATAGAGAATGTTGGAATAGGCATACCGGTCGCCCGCTACCAAAGACTTTTAGGAGCCGATATTGACACTGACATTACTTACAAAGAAGTTAGAGACTATATAGACAGAGGACCCGGACTCGGAACAGAAGACTTTCCCTTAGCAACGATACGCGCTATTCAGGCAACTTACGCAAGGACTCTACAAAGAAAAAATCCCGAAATCGTATGGGAAAATTTTATTAATTTTGTTGCCCACTTTAGGGAAAAATACATGACACAACTTTTTAAAATAGCAAATAACCAAGACTATTCGGAGGACCTTTACGAAAAAATGGAGAATGCTGTTTACGATATTACACCTGGACAAATGCGAGGCCTTGCTGGAAATATATGGAGAGATTATCCTAATGATGTAGAAACTTTAATGTTACAATTACCAAATTATGATTAAATTTTAGTGTGGGAATAAAAATAAAAAAGAAAAAAAAATTTCGCAGGTGGCAAAAAAATTCCGGGGCAATTTTTGAAAAAGGGGGTGCAATTATGGGTTGGTGGTCAATAGTAAAGTCTTCTCGTAAAGAGGCCTACTCTGCCTTTTTAGAAGAATTTGGCCCAGAGGTAGATTTAAAGTTTCTTGAAGTAGAAAGTTTTTTGGACGACCCGGAGAATGCAGATGTAGAATATTATCTTAGTGTGTCAAATGTCTCCGATGAGATAATGGGTCATTGGGTTATTCAATCTAACGGTGCTAATATTAGATTTGTTAGCGATAAATACTCCCAATATCAAGACTTTGTTTTAGGTATGTTCCAACAGGAATATCCCGAAAGGTATAAGGATATAGCAGAAATGTTTGACGCGGCCACACCAGCGGAACAACGAATGATAAACACATTGGACAATAAAGATGTTATTTATGCCTCGGCGGATTTGCCCGATTTTCGTAATATGTCTTCTAGTGATAGGGCAAAGTGGCTTAGAGAACATGATTTTTGTTATCTTGCTAATGGTAATTTTGTTAGGATAGGTGTTAGAAACTACTTAATAGGTTCTCTTATTAGTTTTTACAATATAAAGTCAGCCGACGAAGTGACCGCACTACTTATTAGTAAATCATATAGTTTTGGTGAATTTACTAATATTGCTGATTTATTTTATGAATATACAAAACACATGGATGATTTCCTTCATAGCGAAACTAGATTAGTTCGCCGCAAACTGGAATCAACCATCGGCCAATTTGAAGTATTACAGGATATATTAAGAGGCCGCCTATTAAGAAACCCCTACCATATGAAGCAGTTTGGTCGGGACGGTGGAGTGACCCTTGCTATAAAAAGGCGTAGACCCGGAGAGGAATAAATATGTGGTGGGATATTATTAAGTCTACCCGTGGAGAGGCCTATGCAGAATTTGTAAAAGAGTTCGGCCCGGAAGTGGAGTTAGATTCTCTACAGGTTAACCCCTATGAAGACGAGAAGCAAGTTCAAATTTTTCCCGATGGGGCCTCGGAATGGTTTATTACTTATGATATTCTTACTTCAGGCGAAGAACAATTTGTTTTTGAAACTAGTAAATACGGACAGTATGAGGATTTTGTAGAAGGTATGTTTGAAACGGAATACCCCGAAAGGTATCAAGAATTGCTAAATATGGCTAGGGAGGCCTTACCGCAAGAAGAACAATCTACAAACCCGGAACGCCACAAAATCCCCCTTCATGTAATAAAAAGATATTTAGACTGTGCAGAGGAACTTCAAGAATATCTTATTACGATGGTTAGAAATGAATATAATGATAACAGCATCGGCCAAAGAGATGGGTTATTAGCACTTGTCCACGCATCTATAATTAGGGGTATCAGTCCGGCCTTTATTAGTCAAAAAATTAATAGCCGAAAATACGGTCCTGATTCAAATTTGAAGCATGTTGTTATTAATACAATTCGTGTGGCTGTGGTAGATAGAACATTACAACACCCCATCATTCAAGAGTTTTTTAATTTTGTAGGCTCAGGTCGTGCGGTGCGCTTACGAGACCAATTACGACTTGAATATTATGACTTATATAAGTTCGGTATTTCAGACACCGAGCCTAGTAAGCCAAGAACGACTACCGATGTAAGAACCGTAACAGAAGAAATGGGTAGTATAATAAGAAGATTACTCCGTGCTTATAGAATCGCTTTCATGGGAAGAGAGGAGGATTAAATATGTGGTGGGATATTATCAAGTCTTCTCGTAATGAAGCCTACAAGGAGTTTCTCTCGGCTGTGGATGAAATCCTAGCAGGGAAGGAAGTCGGCCCCCAAACGGTTTTAGAACTCGCCCCGAATGAAGGATATGACCGATATTACAGGGAACATAACAAAGATAGAACTATTAGAGATTTTTATATTCATTGGGAATGGCCCGGAAACGAGTTAGACGAAATAGGTGTGGTCTTTTTACTAGACGATTACCAAGACGGCCCCAACAGTTTAACAGTAAGTAGGGCAAAAAACAAACTAGGACTTAGCCCCCAAGGACATGCGCCTAAAAACCCTCCCGATAATAGATACGATAGGGGTTATGCTATACAACCTGTCTCTTATACAC
>LUMI01000590.1_pt1 | contig 12284 bp, 19 predicted proteins | sample 729681 | NCBI WGS metagenome assembly LUMI01 (sample SAMN03860267, study PRJNA289734) | marine metagenome | biome: seawater column; feature: ocean; material: water; isolation source: Red Sea water column Station 34 - depth 10m | place: Saudi Arabia: Red Sea | collected 2011-10-15 | depth 10 m
GATAAATTCTTACGGACTATCAAATTTGAAAAAATCAACGATTTCTCAAAGATGTCGGACGATTCTTAGAATATGGAAGTATTCCCTAGGAAGTTTTAGTGACGACAAAACATCTCCTTATGATAATTCAGTTGCTATCATACGCACCTGTATTTTTGTTAGTTACATGGTTACTAACGTTTTTATCATATCTGGAGTAATCCGCCATTGGAATCCAATGCCTAAACGAGAACTATCTGCTGGTATGCTTTTACTATTCGACATCCAAGAAAAAATGGATTACCTTGAATGGGATCTAAATGAATATAGTTATGAGGTTGTGACTCATCACGATATTCCTAATAAAGATGATGGATATATTGTAATCAGGAAGGTGCCACGACCAGTGGACGGTTGGGAAACTGTCCGCAAGCTTGACTCATATTTGGATGACGTGCTAGAATAAAGACATCTAAGGAGGACAATGATTAATCAGGAAGTCAAAGGCACACTTGCCAAACTACTAGCAACTGAGAATCTAACAGTTGAGCACCGTAAAGTCACTACTGCATGTTTCGATGTGGACAAGAGAGTCCTTATCCTTCCTATCTGGAAAAGTGCATCTAATACAGTATATGATCTTCTAGTTGGACATGAGGTAGGACATGCTCTCTACACCCCCAACGATCCCTTCGGAGACGCTCCTCAATCATTTGTAAATGTAATTCTTTGGTGTAAAACATGACGATCCTAAGACTCTATCTTTGATTGATCGTATCAACCTTTACTTCAAAGGTAATCCTTCTATGCCATTCACTGCTGATGAAGCAGTATGGGTAAAGCGTACCGCTGAAACTAAAACATTTGAAGATGTTATCAAGTTGGCGGAAGATCTATATGAGTATGCTTGTAAGAAGCAAGAAAAGATTGACGAGATCTCTGCACCTGAATCTGATGATAGTGAATTTCAAGCAGATAAGCAGGAAGAAGTGACTCCTACAACTTCTGATGGAGAGAAAGGTGATGCAGAAGAAGATTGGTCCACTGATGATGATCCTACAAAACGTCCTCAAGAACGTGAAGTAGATCCTGATCTTGAGACTCCTTCATACTCATCTGATGCTCCTAAGATTGGCGGCACTATGGGTGGAGAACAGTTTCCTATGGATGAAACTGAATCAGTTACTGATGCTGCTCTGCAAGAATCACTTGAGACTTTGATTGATGATAATGCAAAGGAATGGATCTATCTCAATCTTCCTAAGATTGATCTAAAAGAAATCATTAAACCTCACGATCAAGTTCAAAAAGAACTTCAAGAGTGGTACTATGAAAGAGAATATCCTTCAGAAGATCATGCTGAATATATCAAAAACAATATTGAATATGCTCTTGGAAAATACAAAGAGTTCAAAAAGAATGCTCAGAAAAGTGTAAACTATCTGGTCAAGCAGTTTGAAATGAAAAAGTCTGCAGCAGAGTATCGTCGTTCTGCTACATCCAAGACTGGAGTTATTGATACAAATAAACTATTCAAATACAAACTTACTGACGATATCTTCAAGAAAGTTACTATCGTTCCTGAAGGAAAGAATCATGGTCTTGTCATGTATCTTGACTGGTCTGGATCTATGCAGTATCAAATGTTGGATACACTTAAGCAACTCTACAACCTCATGTGGTTCTGTAAGAAAGCAGGTATTCCCTTCCGTGTATATGCATTCCAGAATGGTTTGAGTTATGACTTTGAGCACGATCAAGAGGGACATCCTGGTTTTGAAAGGGAAAAAAATCTTCTCGCTCCAACAAGGGATTTCCGATTGGTTGAGTTTTTCTCCTCACGTCAAAACTCTAAGTCTTTGGAGAAATCAATGGAATTGACTTTCCTACAAGTCTTTGCTATGGGTGGTCATCGTATATCTGCAGATCCTAAATACAATCTCGGTGGTACACCACTTGCAGAAGCAATTATGTGTTCTCGTGAAATTGTTGATCTTCTCAGAAAGGTAGAGAATATCACTAAAGTAACCATGATTTGCTTGACTGATGGTGAATCAAATCCCATTTCTTTCCTCACTCCTACTCCTGAAGAGGTGACATGGACAACTGACAAATTCAAGAGTCAATATCTTTGTCATCATAGGAACTGTGTTTTCTTCCTCAGAGATCCTAAGACTGGATACTCTCGCAAGATCAACAGTGATCCTTACAATACTACCAAAGAGATCGTAAGTTACTTCAAAGAAATTACTGATTTCAATTGGGTTGGTATCAGGATTTGTAGCAAAGCAGAATTGAGTCGTCTGGTTCGTTTCACTGCTCCTGAAATTTTTGGTCGAGTTGAGGAACAGTGGAGAAAGCATAGATTTGCATCTATCAAAACAGAAATGGGTTATCATGAATCCTTCTATATGCCAGATAAAAACAATGGCGAAGGAACTATGGAACTAGAAGTAAAGCAAAAAGGTGAAGTTGCAACTAGAGCAGAACTCGGTCGCGCATTCAAAAAACATATGGGTTCCAAAATGACAAACAAAACAGTCCTCAATGCATTCATTGAGCAAATAGCATGAGTGGAGATTATAATACACATAACGATCAACAACCAAACTTAACCTATTTCAAACAAGATCTCATGAAGTGTAAAGTACAATTGTTCATCGCTGGCACCATCTTTGATGAAATCGTAGTTGCGAGAGACTATGACCATGCCAAGAAGATCGCTCTCGCTCGCAATCCTGAAGCAACAGTGATGGGTGTGACAGCAGTGTTCGATTAATTAACTGTCCACTACCCCTTCACACAGCAGTTTCATCTGCTATAATAAACACATACGAACAAAACAATCCGAAAATCCCATGCCTTTTGAACCAAATCCAGTGACAACCGAAGACCTCGTTCAGTATTTGACTGAGCATGTAGGTGAGGAAGTGGGATGCAAAAACATTCGTGAAGCGTCAAATCAGTTGAAAGTATCTTACGCTACTGCTTGTAAACGCCTCAAGTCTTATAAATCTGGTAAAGGCAAGTGGAATCTAACTGCACAAGAAATTGAACGTGCTTACGATGCTCCTTCTGCCTCTCCTGCTCTTGAAGTAACCTACATCCCAACAAAAGATGATTCCTACGTCCCTTTTGGTAACTTCAGCAATGTTCGCAAAGTTATCCAATCTAATCAATTCTATCCTGTATTCATTACAGGTCTTTCTGGAAACGGCAAAACTCTATCCGTTGAGCAAGCGTGTGCAACGACTAATCGAGAGTTGATCCGTGTCAACATCACCATCGAAACTGACGAAGACGATCTTATTGGTGGGTTTCGTCTTGTTAATGGCGACACTGTTTGGCACAACGGACCTGTGGTTGAAGCTTTGGAAAGGGGAGCTGTACTTCTTCTAGACGAGATCGACCTTGCTAGTAATAAGATTCTTTGCCTTCAGTCAGTTTTGGAAGGAAAGGGTGTATTCTTGAAGAAAATCGGAAAATACATCAATCCAAAGGCAGGTTTTAATGTTATTGCAACTGCAAATACTAAAGGTAAAGGCTCTGATGACGGTCGCTTTGTTGGAACTAATATTCTTAATGAAGCTTTCCTTGAGCGATTCCCAATTACCTTTGAACAGGAATACCCTACCGCTTCCATTGAAACTAAGATTCTATTGAACGCAGGTTGCGATCAAGAGTTTGCTGATAATCTTATCAAGTGGGCAGGCGTTATTCGTAAAACTTTCTTCGACGGTGGTGTTGATGAAGTTGTTACTACTCGTCGTCTTGTTCATATTGTAAAAGCACAAAAGATTTTTGGTGATCGTTTGACTGCAATCAAGTCTTGTGTAAATCGTTTTGATGAAGATACTAAACAATCTTTCCTCGATCTCTATACTAAGGTTGACGCAGGAGAAGATTCAGAGTACAATGATGGGGATGTACCCTCCTGATCATGAAATACAATGAAGAAGAACTCCTAAGGGAGTTGAAAGATTACATTGCAGGCACATACAATCAGCATTATGCAACTGACAAGATTCAGACGCTAGATCTGATTGATGCCTGTGGTGATGCTGAAGCATTCTGTAGGAGTAACATCCTAAAGTATGCTTCTCGTTATGACAAGAAGGGCACTGCCCGTCGTGACATTATTAAAATCCTACATTATGGATTGTTGCTGCTTTATTTCAGCGACCAAAGTGCAAACCGTGAAGACTATCCCAACCGATGACCGTAATTTCCCGTCCAACTATTGAAGTCCTTAAGAACTTTTGTTCGATTAATAAATCAATCGTTATCAAACCTGGCAATACAATTGCTACTCTTAGCATCAACAAAAACATTCTTGCTATCGCTAAAGTCGAAGAGCAGTTTGATTCGCAGATTTCTATTTACGATCTGGGTGTATTCCTTGGCGGTCTGTCTCTCTTTGATTCGCCAAAGATCGATACTACCGAGTCCAATTACGTCACTGTAAGTGATACTGCAGGAAGGTCGAAGACACGTTTCTTCTATGCTGATCCTGATATTATCACTCAACCTCCTGAGAAAGAAATCAATCTCCCTAGTTGTGATGTAGATTTTATTCTCCCTGCTAACGCACTACAACAATTGCAGAGGGCAGCAAGTATCTATCAACTGCCTGATTTGTGTCTCCATGCTGATGGTGATCAGATGCTGTTGTCTGTGACTGATCGTAAGAATGAAACTTCTAACAGTTATTCCGTTCAGGTAGATGGTATGCCTATGGAAAACACTGATAAGTTCTGTTATTGTTTCAAGGTTGAGAACCTGAAACTCTTGCCTGGCGCTTATCATGTTTACATTAGTAATCAAAACGTCGCTCGCTTCGAGGGCGAAGACATTAAATACTTTATTGCACTAGAACCGTGACCTATTATGCGACACATCCTATTCACGCTGAAAGGTTGCCCCTTTCCTCTTTGTGATGATGAAGCGCACATTCGTAACATGCTTGTAAATGCTGCTGTAATGTCTGGCAGCAAATTGCTTGATGTGTCGTCGCATAAGTTCACACCTTTTGGTGTAACCGCTGTAGCACTTCTTGCTGAATCTCATATCAGTATTCACACTTGGCCAGAGAAGTGCCTTGCTGTCTGTGATGTATTCACCTGTGGTGATACTACACAACCCCAACGTGCAGCACAATACATGTACGAACGTATGGAGGCATCCGACTGGCACGGAACCGAACTACAAAGAAGTTTTATTGAAGAAGATGAATGATTTTTTATGGGTGGAGAAGTATCGTCCTCAGACTATTGAGGAATGTATTCTTCCCGCCAATGTGAAAGACACCTTTAAAAGTTTTGTTGAACAGGGCGAGATTCCTAATCTCCTTCTGTCTGGAACTGCTGGTGTTGGTAAAACTACAATTGCCAAAGCACTTTGTAATGAGTTGGGAGCAGACTATTATGTCATTAACGGATCTGATGAAGGTCGATTCTTGGACACTGTACGCAATCAGGCAAAGAACTTTGCTTCTACTGTGTCTCTCACTTCTACTGCTCGTCACAAAGTTCTTATCATCGATGAGGCAGACAATACAACACCTGATGTCCAACTTCTACTCAGGGCATCGATTGAGGAGTTCCAGAAAAATTGTCGTTTTATCTTTACCTGTAACTTCAAGAACAAGATAATTGAACCTCTACATAGTAGGACGACTGTCATTGAGTTTAATGTTCGTGGAAAAGTTAAACAAGAGTTGGCAGGTTCTTTCTTCAACCGTTGCCGAGATATCCTCCAACGCGAGGAGGTCACCTTCCAACCTAGAGTTGTTGCTGAGGTCGTACAGAAATATTTCCCCGACTTCCGAAGAACCCTCAATGAACTCCAGCGATACTCAAGCGCAGGGTCTATTGATACTGGCATTCTGGCGGCGCTAGGTGATGCTAATATCGATTCTCTGGTTGACAGTCTGAAGCACAAAAAGTTCAATGATGTAAAGAAGTGGGTTACACAGAATCTTGATTCTGATCCTACTGCCATCATGCGTAAACTTTATGATAATCTATCTGCAGTAATGACAGGACCATCTGTTGCTGCTGCTGTTTTGATTATCGCAGAATATCAATACAAATCTGCTTTTGCGGTTGATCAGGAGATTAATCTACTTGCATGTATGACTCAATTGATGTTAGAATGTGAATTCAAATGATTAAGCAAATCAAGTCCCACTGGTATTATGTTTTCTGGGGTGCTGCTACAGTTGCTGTAGTCGCAGGTCAGATCTATATCGGGTCTGGTTATCACCAGATGTCTGAATCTATTAAATCTGTTATGGAGAAAATGAAATGAGCGTACAGTACATTCGTCTTATGAGTGGAGAAAACGTCGTTGCTGACGTGATCGAAGATACTGCAGAAGGTCTTACCATCTGTGATGCTATCACCGCTGTTCCTGCAAATGCTGATGGCACCCAACTTGGGTTTGTTCCATTTGCACCTTTGCAAGATCCTGAAGAAAAGGAACTTACTATTCCTAAGAACTTTGTAATCTTTGTTGCAACACTTGCACCAAACTTGGAAGAACAGTATAATAAAATGTTCAACCGCAAGAGCGTTATCACAACGCCAACCAAAAAACTTATCGTATGATCGCACTAATAATTATTGTTGTGCTCATCGCTGCGGCAGGAGCACTTATTCGTTACTATGATCCTCACTGATGAAATCTCTGAAAACTCCTCTTCGTTATCCTGGTGGTAAGTCCCGTGCTGTCAAAAAGATGGCACAGTTCTTTCCACTTTTTTCTGATTATAAAGAGTTTCGTGAACCTTTCCTTGGTGGAGGATCTGTAGCGTTGTACATCACACAGACGCACCCGCACCTTGATGTGTGGGTTAATGATCTGTATGAACCGCTATACACTTTCTGGACACAACTTCAGTCGAATGGGAAAGAAATTAGGAATGAACTTATTCAACTTAAACAAAGGCACCCTGATCCAACTTCGGCAAAGTATCTCTTCTTGGAGGCAAAAGAATATCTCTCTAAACCAGAGCGATTTACTACTCCTAAGAATCGTGCTGTCAGTTTCTATATTGTTAACAAGTGCTCTTTTTCTGGTCTCACTGAGTCCTCCTCGTTCAGCAAGCAGGCGTCAGACTCAAACTTTAGTTTGCGAGGAATCGAGAAACTTCCCTACTACCAACAACTCATCAGTAAATGGAAAATCACTAATCTGTCATACGAAGAATTATTGACAGATGATCGTGATGCTTTTGTGTATCTAGATCCACCTTATGAGATTAAGTCTAACCTCTATGGAAAACGTGGAAACATGCACAAAGGGTTTGATCATGACAAATTTTACTTTGATTGTGATAAATATGGTTGCGACCAAATGGTCTCATATAATTCATCTAATCTAATTAAATCCAGATTTATCGACTGGAAACCGTATGAGTATGATCACACATACACGATGCGGTCAGTCGGAGAATACATGAAAGAACAACAACAAAGAAAAGAATTACTACTACTAAACTATACAGTATAATACAATGACTAGATCTCCTAACGCACAACGTATAATCCCATGTATGCCACCTCTCTTAGAAGAGGAAACTATACCCCTCTCTAGAGAAGACGGATTCACCAAGTTTGGTGGGACCGCATGTGAACTATTAGTTAAAGCATATTTTCTCCAACAAAATATTAATGTAGCAGAACCCAACGTAGATGACGGCGTTGATATTTTGATCGAGAAAAAAGAAGAAGGTTGGGTGCGAGGACAAGTCAAGAAAGTTGTATATCAATACGAGATGGATAGAGGAATGTACAACCGATCTGGTGGTACAAACAAAGTATTTCGTTCTCGATTTAACTTTAACTTTCAGAGTGGTGGAAGAACTGCACCACACTTAAAGAATGGTAGGAGGCAAAGAGGACCTGATGATTATGATTATTTCTATCATGTTCTTCTAACACCTTTCCGTCAACTTATCTGGGAAACACCAGTAAGTTTAATTCCATTAAGAGAAGATGGAACATTTGTTGCAACTAAGAATCCTTGTCTAGATAGAGACAACTGGAAAAGAAAACCATCGGATATTAAATGGTCAGATCATTTGATTTATCGTAGGTTTGATCCTATTGTATTCAAAGAGTATCCTGAATTTTTTCTTAAACCAGAACAACAAACACTAGAAAAATTCTTTTAATTATGAGGGAACAATTTGTAAAGGACAAGTACCTTTACCTCCCTAACTTTATATCCTATAACAGAGCAGGTCTTCTTGCTGAAGAACTTATATCAGATGCAAACAAATATGATTGGGAATCTGATTGGGATGTAGCACCTAATTGTGCATCACAATATAATCCCATAGGTGCAGCAGAACTACTCTGTGAACAAATAGGAAAAGTCGGTGAACTAGTCGGAGAACCTGTATTCCCTACCTACTCATTTGGTAGGGTTTACAGAAGAGGTGACACATTACCTAAGCATACAGATAGAGCAGCATGTGAGATATCAATGACTGTTCATTTGTATGGGGACGAAGAATGGTATTTTGGATGTTATGACAAAAAGTTTTCTTTGAATCCAGGTGATGCTATACTATACCTAGGGACAATAGTTCCACACTATAGAGTTGGAGCATACGAAGGTGATGAGTATGCACAATTCTTTTTACATTATGTACGAACCCGTGGATGTCATAACAATTGCATTTTTGACTCTGCAGATTCAGGATTAAACAATCAACAATTGATCAAGGAACTAAACACATGGCATATGATGAACGATATCCTCTAAAGGATTATTTGAACTCCATCAACTACAGTAAAGATTACTTGATGGAGGAAGATCCCCTTTGGGAGAAGAACTATCCAGAATACATAGTCAATAGGTGCATGTCACAACACCTAGATACTATTATGTTCGCCAATGAAATGAATGTATGTTCTCATCTAGACAAGAAATTACAATATGATTTCTTTATAAATACGGTGAGACCCCGCAAGAGATTTTCTCCTTGGGGTAAGAAACAAAAGGTTGATAATCTTGAACTTGTCAAGCAATACTATGGTTATTCCAATGAAAAGGCAATACAAGCACTTAGGATTCTCACTCCAGATCAAATCGATTTCATTAGAACTAAACTGAATAAAGGGGGTAAGAAACGATGAATGATGTGAAAGAAGTCCAGTGGACCAAAGAGGATATGATTGAAGTGAATTTGAAGGAACCTGATGACTTCCTGAAAGTTCGTGAAACTCTTACTCGTATTGGTGTTGCTTCGCGCAAAGAAAGAAAGTTATATCAATCATGCCACATTCTGCATAAGAAGGGGCAATATTACATTGTGCATTTCAAAGAACTGTTCGCTCTAGATGGAAAGAAAGCGAATCTTTCTGAGAATGATGTGCAACGTAGAAACAGAATTATTAAGTTACTTTCTGATTGGGGTCTTATTGAAATTGTTAAGGAAGATTTAATAAAGGACGCTGCTCCCCTCAGTCAGATTAAAGTCATTGCATTTAAAGAGAAAGGAGACTGGACTCTTGAGTCCAAGTATAATATTGGCAAAAAGAGACAAGTTGTAGAATCCTAAATAGAGCTGCCACGAATCTATATAAATGCCAGAAGAAGAAGTAAAACAAGAAGAACCTAAAAAGAAGGGTATCTTCAGCAAACTCAAAGAGGCATCTGAAGACAAGGAAGAGCAACTAGCGATTCTGTCTACCTTCGTAAGGTTAGGAATTTTGGTATGGTCTGGTGGCATTCTAACTTTAGCGTATGTAGATCTGCCTAAGGCGCAGATTTAGAAAGATTGATTGCTGCTGCGAAAGAATCTACACCTACTCAAACAATTAGAATTGAGCAGGCACCGATCAAGATCACTACAGATGACACTTATAAAATGTAATCATGCAAAAAATTATTAACGTCTTAGCAATTCTATCGTTTGCTGGTGTCGCAGGCATCATCGGCGGTGGAACATATGTCTATTTCCAAAAGGATGCACTGATCAAGAACCTCACTGGTACTCTTGTCGATGGTGCTATTGGTGGTATTACAGATAAACTTCCTGACATCTTAGATGCTGGATTACCTGATGTTACTGGTCCTGCTGTCCCACTACAGGGTGGACTTCCCACAATGCCATGAAACCTACTAATCTCCTAGTTGCTATTTTGGGTGGTGCTTTTGGCATTGCTCATCTTGGTATGATTGGAATGATCTGGAATTCTAAAAAATTACCAGTGATCAATCCTCCTGTAGGTGATTACTCTGCCTACGAAGCAAACGTGGGTCCAAATGGTTATAGTATTAAGTACCGTTCTAATGATCCTAAGGTCATGGGTGTCAACAAATATGTTGATAAGACTAATGGATTCTTTGGCATCGGTGGTAAATCAAATGTCACTTTTGAAGAACAATATACTATGGATGGCGCTCGTCATCTAGGAGCGGATGACGCGGGAAAGTTGACCGCTGCCAACGTCGCATGTATAAAAGCGGTGGGCGGTGGCGAACAGACTGGTCGTGTCGTAGGCGCTAGTATGGGTGCCGCAGCAGCAGGTACTGTCACAGGTATTCCTTTCGTAGGACCTGTCCTAGGCGGTCTGGTTGCTATCTTCGGTGGCGATAAAGGTGCCGAGGTTGGTGGTGAAATTGCTAGTGATTTAAGTGAGGACTGTGAAGATGGAGATACCAAAGATAGCGATACCCCATAACAGGGTAGGCATACAACCAATTCCTAGAGTATATACGCCTGAGTGGTTGAAGGAAGCACCTACGGTCATTCCTCCAGCACCACCAGTGACTAGTCAAATTGGTGTGCCAATCGTTAATATACCTGGTTGTGTTGAAGCACATGAAAGTAATAAAGAGTCGCTAAAGATTGATGACCCTAGAGGTGTGAAGGTCTATTGTGATTCTGGTGTGCCGTCATTCAATCCTATTGACTATAACAAAGACAAACTTAAGTGGGAACAAGAAAAGGTGGAACCTCCTAAGATTCCACCTCCCGAACCTATTGTTCCTGAGACACCTAAAATACCAAATGAATTACCGCAGTGCCCTACAGAAGTGCAGAAGATAGAAGCACCTGTAGGTACGTTGACTGATGCTGGTAAGAAAAAGATTGTAGAGTATAAATTTATTGAAAACCAGTGTGTCGCAATCAAAGAAGACTTAAATGTAACAGATCAGATTATTAAAGCAGTTCCGTCAACAGGACAAGTTACAACTACAGTAGGTATCACTATTGTTGCAACTGCTGCAGCAACAGCAACACCATTCTTATTGAAAGTTGTTAAACCAATTGTTAAACAGATAATTAAAAAGATCAAGAAGGCACTAGGAAAAGAACCTCCTAAGTTATCTGCTAATGAGATTCGTGCCAATAAGTATAGAGAAAAGAAAGGGTTGCCTGAACTCAAGCAACCCAAAAAGAAAAAGTAATTATTTTTTAGTGTCACCAATAGACATTGGTAGACCTAAGTCTTTTGCATTGGTAGAAACTTTCTGAGGAATGACGTGACTATGTTGAGGCACACCTGTTACATTTTTGACTTCTATGTCTTGACATAGACGATAGTAAGGACTCCATGAAGCGAAGGTAATACCTTTCTTTGCCATCTCTCCACATTTGGTTAATCTTGTAAGCTCAAACTCTAATCTACGGTTGGCAAGCATTTGACCACGCAAATCATTATGATGTTGTGCTGCTTCTTTACAAAGTGTTTGTTGTTTCTTATCTAATGGCCACGAGATTGTTGCTGAGAATCCTGCGTTCCAGTTGTAGTTATCTTTTTGTCCCGTTCTGATATCTCGATAGTAGAGGATGTCACCTGGATTGTCAGGTATCCCGTCTGGTATAGGATTACCATCGTCATCAAAATCCCCAGTAAGGTCGAGCATGTTATATACAGGGTCAGCATAGTGACTCTCATAGGGGAACTGCCAAGAAGTGCTTCGTGTAACATATGGAGTAAAATTTAGTGTGGGTCCTTGGCAACTAATGCCATCTCCATATTGGTTAGTTATGTACGGACCTTGTAAAACCTGAATTGCCTGGTTGGTGACTGAGCCCGAACTATTCGCGACTGGAGCTGCAGTAGCAGATACACCACCAACTGTCTCTGCATTCACAGGTGATGCACATAGAAGTGCGATTACTGCGTAAAGATACTTGTAGTGTCTGTTACGCTTTGAATTGTTGTTGTTCTTTCGATAATCGTATGATTTGAAAGACCTGGTGCCATGTAAGACTCTACGAAGGAAAACTGACCGCCAGGTGTGCTTTGCTTCCACTCTGGTCGTGTTCCCATGTTCAATCC
>LUMI01000845.1_pt1 | contig 12269 bp, 15 predicted proteins | sample 729681 | NCBI WGS metagenome assembly LUMI01 (sample SAMN03860267, study PRJNA289734) | marine metagenome | biome: seawater column; feature: ocean; material: water; isolation source: Red Sea water column Station 34 - depth 10m | place: Saudi Arabia: Red Sea | collected 2011-10-15 | depth 10 m
GATATATATAGTTCAGTTATCTATGATCAAAAGCTCATTATTATAGTATGTGATAATGGAGGGCATATGGTCATTAATCGCCTTCAATTAGCTAAAGGAGGAAAAGAATACATTTGTAATCTTCGTGCTGCTAGAGCGACCAACCTTAAATTTGTAGATTTTGAAAATCACGCAAAAAGTATGGGAGCTAATGCAGAGACTGTAAGCTCAACTTCAGAGCTAGAGGCAGCTTATAAAAGGGCCAAAGACTCAGATAAAACTTATGTTATTACAATTAAAACTCATGGTTATGAATGGTTAGAGGGGACTGCATTTTGGGAAAGCCCAACATTACAAGATCCAATTACTGATAATAATAAAAATGCCCTTGAGGATTTTGAGTCTGGAAAGAGCAAACAGCGTAAAGGTGTTTAATTTTTGACATCTAAAAAAAGAGTTGTCTTAATAACAGGCGCTGAGTCAGGTATAGGAAAAAGTACATCTAAAATTTTTTTAGATAACGGATACAAAGTTATTTGTACTTACCTTAAAAATAATAATAACAAAAATACTAAAGATATTGAATATCATCGCATTGATATTACTAAGAACAAGGATTGGGAAAATCTAGCTCTGTATATTAAAAAAAAATTTAAAAAAATTGATGTCTTAGTGAATAGCGCAGGTGTCAGATTGAGTGGAAATTTAGAGACCACGTCTATGAGTGATTGGTCATACCATCTCAATAATAATGTAACAGGCTCCTTTCTCGCTTGTAAGTATATTTTACCTTTTCTTAAAAAAGCTAAAAATTCTTCAATTATAAATGTTGCATCAATAAACAGTATTAGAGGAGCAAAAAATATGTTGGCATACGCGACTTCTAAAAGTGCGGTAATATCTTTTACAGCATCACTTGCTCTGGATTTAACAAAAAATAAAATCAGAGATGTAATATATTTTTTAGCAAGTGAGAGTGCATCTTTTATGACGGGCTTGACTATACCAGTAGATGGTGGAAGAAGTATAAGGTAGACACTTATTTCAAGTATTTTTGAAATTCATAATAAGAATTTTTGGGTATTCTCTTAAAGTTTTGGAAATCAGTAAAAACTAAACCAAATCTTTTTGAGTAACCAAAGGCCCACTCATAGTTATCAAGTAATGACCAAGCAAAATACCCTTTGACTGGTAATTTTTCATTCACGCAATTTAACACCTCTTTTAAGTGTACATTGAAAAATTCAATTCTATCATGATCCTGAATTCTATTTCCTAAAGATAATTTGTCATTATTAGCCATCCCATTTTCTGTAATATAGATTGGAATATTATTATCGTATTCTTTATTAATTCTTTTAATAAAGTAGCTCAATCCCTCAGGATAAAATTCCCATCCCATATCTGTTTTTTTTAGTGTTCCACTATTACACTCATAATTAACACCATCATCTGATTTTTTATATTTGATTAAAGACCGGGTGTAATAATTCAATCCTATCCAGTCAATTGGTGAAGATATTAATTCTAATTGTGTTTTGTAATTTTCTGGGAGGTATTTTTCTAGGATGGATAAAGCTAATTCTGGATATTTACCTTTAAATATAGCATCGGAAAACCATCTGTTATGAATCTCATCAAACAGTTTTGTTGCTTGAATATTTTCTTCATTACTATCTATAGGTTGACCAAATTGATTATTTAAAACTATTCCGATCTGATGATCATTACATGACCTTAATGCTTCAACAGATTGTGAGTGTGCAAATAAAATATTATGCATAGTTTTAGCAGCTGATTGGATATTTTTAATACCTGGTGCATGCTCTCCTAAATAATGACTTAACCAAGAAACACACCAAGGCTCATTAATGGTTGAAATTTTTTCAAATTGATCTCCAAATGTTTTTGATATGAAAAAAGATAATTCTCCAAAATGTTTACAGGTTTCTTGATCTTCCCAACCTTTAATTTTTTGAAATCTAATTGGAAGATCCCAATGATAAATTGTTGGGAAAGCCTCTAAATCACAATTATTTATTTCTTCTAATAATTGCTTGTAATAATCCACACCCTTTAAATTTACATCTTTATTGTTGTCTGGAAATAATCTAGGCCAAGCAAATGAGAAACGATAGGCCTTAAAACCCGCGTCTTTTATAAGTTTAATATCCTCTTTGAAATATTCAATATGATTACAAGCAAGTTTCCCATCAATGCCATTCAATTTTCTCTCAGCAAAATCGTCCCAAATTGATTTACCACAATTGCCATACATCGTTCCTTCAATCTGATAAGAGGAAGTAGCAACTCCAAATTTAAAATCTTTTGGAAAGTCTTGAAGAATAGATAAGTTAATCAATTCTTATTTTATTACTAGAATTGAACAAATTTGTTTTGTTTAAATCAAATCTAATTTTAACATCATCACCAACTTTAATTAAACTATCTCCTGATGCTTCAACTACTATTGGATCACCTTCATTATCTAAATAAATAAAAGTGTTGGAGCCTAATTTTTCTACAACGAACGCTTTGCCTTGGAAATCATAATCTGAGCCATCAGTAATTATTATATCTTCAGGTCTAATTCCAAAAATAATATCACTATTTTCATTTGAATTAATTTTTTTTGAAATTGTAATCTTTGAACCTAAAACATTAATTTCAACTTTATTTTGATCTATTGATGAAATTTTAGCATTTATAAAATTCATCTTTGGAGAACCAATGAAACCTGCAACAAATAAATTTTTTGGGTTATTATATAATTCTATAGGCCTACCTTGTTGAGAAATTTCACCTTGATCTAACACAACAATCTCATCAGATAAAGTCATTGCCTCAGTTTGGTCATGAGTGACATAAACCATGGTTGCATCCAAGTGGTCATGTAATTTTGCTAATTCAATTCTCATTTGAACTCTTAAAGCGGCATCTAAATTAGATAAAGGTTCATCAAATAAAAAGACTTTAGGTTTTCTAGTTATTGCTCTACCAATAGCAACTCTTTGTCTTTGACCTCCTGATAATTGTTTAGGCTTTCTTAGAAGATAATCTTCAATTTGTAAAATTTTTGCAGCCTCATGTACTCTATCTTTAACTTCATCTTTAGGCCTTTTCTCTAATTTCAGTCCAAATGCCATATTATCAAAAACAGTCATATGGGGATAAAGAGCATAAGATTGAAAAACCATGGCAATATTTCTTTCTTTGGGAGGGAGGTTATTTACTTCTTCTCCACCAATTGATATTTTGCCCGAATTAGTTTCTTCTAACCCAGCTATCATCCGTAATAATGTCGACTTTCCACACCCAGAGGGCCCAACAAGTGTTGTAAATGATTGACTTTTAATATTGAGTGAAAAATCCTTTATTACATGGGTTTTTCCAAAGAATTTATTAATTGAGCTGAGTTCTATATCTGCCATCAGTTTAAATATCCTAAAAATTTTGATTGTTTATTAATCATAGTATTTAAAAGTTTCTCAGCCTTAATTGCATCATCAACAATAGGATCTGACAAAAGAGCTAAATAGGCACCGTGTTTTGACTTATTTAAAATCGCCTCTGTTGTTAATTGTATGACTCCTGTTTGCGAGTTTAAAAGCGCCCCAAATGTTTTAGGATAATTATCTAGTTTTTTTCCATTCGCACCTTTCTTATTAATAACAGCTGGCACTTCTACTACAATATCATTTGGTAAATATTCAATAAAATTATTATTCGGAATATTTATTGCATGTTCAAGTCTATTGTCATCTTCAATAATACTTTCAATAATTGGCACAACTCTCTCATCTAGTTTTGGTTTGCTATTATCAAAAAACCTCCCATACAAAAAGTCATCTTCATAAAAATTTAAACATCTATTTTTATATTTTTTATAAAAATCTGAAATTCCTTCGTGATCGGCCACGCTGAAAGCCCATTGCATGTATTCTCCGACATGACTGTCTGTTGTAATGGGAAGGTAAGAATATTTTTTAAATAACTCAAAGAAGACCCCTCTTTCAGCGCCAGGGTCTGACTCAAAACCTTCGTGATCATTAATTAAGTTAGAGTAGTAGCTATTAAATTTATCTCGAATAATAGGATATCCATCTTTTTTGGTGTCTTTATATTTGACATCCAATAGGATACTAAAATGATTTAGCCCTCCTGCTTCAAATTCTATATTGTCGAGGTTGGTATCGAGCAACGTTGGCAATTGTCTTTCCATAGAATGAATTTCGTGGCATAAACCAATTATATTTAGATTTGGAAATTTTGTCGTAAGCGCATGACATATTCTTTGCATGGGGTTCGAGTAATTAAATACAACGGCGTTTGGGCAAATCTTTTCTATATCCTCACAAATTTCTATGATCACGGGTATGATTCTTAAAGCATGAAATAGACCTCCGGGGCCTCCGTTTTCTCCATAAATTTGTTTAAAACCATATTCAACTGGTATCCCCCAATCTTGTTCCCAAAGTTCAAATCTATTTCCAACTTCAATAGAGATTAAACAAAAATCAGCACCTTTGAGAGCTTCTTCTCTTGAAGTGGTAGCTTCAATTTGAAAATCTACCTGAAGTTTTTCTTTATAATTTTCAGCAATTTTCCTTGTTTTTTCTACTGCTTCGGGCCTTATGTCGTGGAGGACGATAGTGGACCCTTTAAGGATTTGAGACTTATAAAAGTCTCCAATTATCTTCAAACCAAAGTTAGTGCTTCCTGCTCCTATTATTACAATTCTTTTTCCCATAATTTATTTACTTATTATCATTAGCCTTTTACTGATCCTGCTACAAGTCCTCTAATAAAATATCTTTGAAGAGAAAAGAAAATAAATAAAGGCACCGTCATTGATACAAAGGCACCTGTTGTTAAAATTTCCCAATTTTCTCCTCTCGATCCAAGAAGCTCTTTTAACTTTGCTGTTAAAATAATTTCACTTGGATGTTTGTCTAAAAAAACTAAACCAACAAGCAAATCATTCCATACCCATAAAAATTGTAAGATAAAAATCGATGCAAAAGAGGGTATTGATGGTAGTGTTTTTAGAAAATTCCATAATAAAAAAGTAGTTGACGCAAGACCAAATCCCGTATGTGCCATCCAAATACCGGGATAAGATTTAGCAGAGACACCAAATAATGCCCCAAAGTCGTTGTATATTGTTAGTACAGGTATTAAGCACATCTGCAATGGAACAACCAGAGATGCTATTATAGTAGCTAGTAGAAGATCTCTACCATAAAATTTCATCCAGGTAAGTGCATACGCAAAATACGAGCAAATAATTAAAGGTATTAAAGTTGCAGGAAGTGCTACTGCAAATGTATTTAAGAATGCTTGGCCTAATCCCTCTTTAAGAAGAACCTCTTTATAATTATCAAGTGTAAAGCTTGGAGGGCTCTTAGCTGATACAAAAATTCTTTTCCCTTTTTTCTTTTTAAACTCTTCTTTTGATTTCCAAACATAATCGCCATTTTCAAACACTGTTATTTCTGTTTCATCTTTAAATAATGCAGTCTCACCAACCTCATATTCATCAATGTTCTTAGAGGTAATTCCAAACCGATAAATCTCTTTACCCTGATTTTCATCAAATAAATTACTTTTTATAAAATAGTAATCTCCCTCTTTGATCTGGTCCTCTTTACCTTTTGTACGATATATTTCATTAACCTCAGTAGTGGTAAACGAGGTCCACCACCCACTTATAGCTAAAACATCTTTATCTCTTAGAGAGCTGATAAATAGCCCAAATGTTGGAACAATCCACGCAATTACGAATAATAATAACAAAAGTTGGGAGAATACTGAGGTAAATGTTAGTTTTTTCATACTTTTTGCTCTTGCTTATGTCTGTATAAGTTCCAAGCCAATATTGGGATAACTCCAATCAAGATACAAAAAGCAAGAACACTCCCCCTACCTGAGTCGCCACCCCCTCTGAACATCCAATCGTACATTAAATTTGCTAGAACTTCAGTTTGCCACTGACCATTGGTCATCGCATAGATAATGTCGAAAACTTTTAAAACTAGAATTGTAATTATCGTCCAAATTACCAAGATTGTCTGCTCTAGATAGGGAATGATAATTGACCAGAAAATTTTCAATTCACTTGCACCATCTATCCTAGCTGCATCTAAAGTTTCATTAGGAATACTCCTCAGAGCTGCACTAAAAATAACTAGGGCAAGACCAGTTTGTATCCAGATCATAATTGCCATTAAAAAAAGATTATTCCACAATGGAATTGTTAACCATGCTTGTGGTTCAAAACCCAAAGCAACTGCTATTGCATTTAATAGTCCAATTTGTTGATCACCAGGTCCTCTATAATCATACATAAATTTCCATATCACACCTGCTCCAACAAATGAAATTGCCATGGGCATAAAAATTATTGACTTTGCAATTGATCCCCACCAAATTCTATCTGCTAAATTTGCGATTACTAAACCAAAAAAAGTACTTAAAGTTGGAACAACAATTAACCAACCTAAATTATTAATAATACTTCTTCTAAAATCAGGATCATTAATAGCCCAGGTATAATTGAAGAGCCCTACAAAGTTTTCACCTACTTTGTCGTAAAAACTCAATCTTATAGTTTCAAATACAGGATAAATAATAAAAACAAATAACACTATAAAAGCAGGTGCTATAAAAATAATAACCCTAATAGAATTTTCAAAAGCAAAATTTTTAGATGCTTTTACTCTAAAATAATCTAGTAAAAAATTTGATAAGTGAAAAAATAATACAAAAAAGAGAACGCCAACTAAAACAGTAATTGCTAGGGAGAAAATACTCATTGTATTAGAAAGATGCTAAGGGCAAATAATACACTATTCGCCCTTAGTTTAGAAATTAACTATTTTTTTATTGACCAGCTTCCCAGCTAGTTTGGATTTCGTCAGCAACATCCTGAGCTGATTTACCATTGGTATAATCAACCATTCCTGTCCAGAAAGATCCTGCGCCAACCCAACCAGGCATCAAGTCTGAGCCATCAAACCTGAAAGTTGTTGCATTTATTAGGATATCATGCAGACCTCTGAACGTATCGCTAGAATATTTGCTTGTATCCACATACTTATGAGGTGTTAAAAAACCACCTTTTTCCATGAATCTTTCGTTGGCTTCTGTGTGAAGCAAGAATTTCATGAATTCAGTAGTGACTTTTCTGTTATTAGTTGGGGCCATTAAAGTACCAGCACCTAAAACAGGCTTTCCTAAGTCCTGAGACTCAAATGGTGGAAAGTAAAAGAAGTCATAGTCAACACCAGCTTCAGCTCCCTCAGGGAAGAATGCAGGAATAAAGCTTGCTTGTCTATGCATCATACACTCAGCAGGTGATGTGAAAAGACCATTTGGAGAGTCTCTAAAGTCTGTTGTAGCAACAGCTTTAGTTCCGCCATTAACATAAGCGTCGTTTAATGCAATTGAACCAAAAAACTCCATCGCATCAATCACTCTTTGATCATTAAATTTCATATCATTAGATACCCACTGATCATAAATATGAGGTGCATGAGTTCTCAACATAATGTCTTCCATCCAGTCCGTAGCTGGCCAACCAGTTGCGCCACCAGAACCTAGTCCGATACAGAAAGGAGTATTACCATCACTGACCATTTGATCAGCTAATGCTAATAACTCTTCCATACTAGAAGGTGTCTCATACCCATTGTCTTCAAAGTTATCTGGTGAATACCACACCAAGCTTTTTACATTGACTCTGTAAAAAACACCATAGAACTTTTCAAAACCAGTTGGATCTTTATATGTTGTAAGATCAACCCAAGATTGTCCTGCAGCATAATTATCAAGAACCATTTGTTTGATGTCGTCACCTAATGGAGATAAACAACCAGTAGCTGCGATGTTCGCTGCTAATCCTGGCTGAGGGAATACAGCTATGTCAGCTGGACTACCTGCTTGACAGTCAATATTAATAATTGATTCAAATTCATCAGAACCACCATACTCGACAGATGCTCCTGTTGCTGCTTCAAAAATTGATATGACATCCCTGAAATCATCATCTTGTGGTGCCAACCAAGGACCAAAGATTGTTAATTTTTCTCCCGACAGGTCAGGGCCTGTATATGCGTGAGAACCAGCATTTGCATAGCTTGCTCCAAATAGAGAAATAGCTATCAAAGCTGTAATTGTCTTAATTAATTTCATAGAAATCCTCCTCCTATAAAAATATGTGAGAATGAATTTAACAAAATGAATATGTTTTCAAACACATTAAAAGCTTAAATAATATGCAATTAGCTGATATCAAAAGACCAATATTATCAACCTTTACTTATATTTAACCCACTTTCTTAGGGATTTTAGTTGCTCGGCTATGTTTAAAATTAATGTTTACTTATAGTATCGTATTTTTTTTGAATTGACTCAGGCCAAACAGATTTCATGTAAGCTAAAATAGACCATATGTCATCGTCATTTAATTTCTCATTACCTTGCATTTTACCATCGTAGTTTTCATTATAAATTTTAAACCCATACCTAATTATGCTAAATAGCTGATCTTGACTGTGATGCCATGTATGACCTGTACCATTTAAGGGTGGGGAGAGATTATGACCGTCTTTATCTTTTTTAGTACTCCAGTTGGGCTGACCTTGTAAGTTGTCCCCATGACATGACGCACAATGAGTTACATAAAGAGATTTACCTAAGTTAATTTGACTAATTAATTTTTCATCAATTTCGATATTAGTTATTTCAATATTATCATTTTCTTTTTTATTCGGGTTTAAAAAATACAGAAGAGAAATTATTATAGCTGCGAAACCAATAACAAATATTAAAATTCTTTTTAAAAGAAACGACAATGTTTTTAATTATTAAATTTTCTAAGTAAATCTTGTAATTCTTCTATTTTTTGTTTTTTTTGTTTGTCGTTTTTTTTCATAGCATCTACTACACAGTGGTCAATGTGCTTATTAAGTATGTTATTTTCTAGAGATTTGATTGCTGAAGTTATGGCTCTTGTTTGTTGTAAAATTTCAAGACAATATCGTTTTTCAACAATCATTTTTTCAACGCCTTTAAGCTGACCATGAATTCGATTAATACGATGAATATTTTTAATATGATCTGGATTTTTATTTATTTTAATTATATTTGACATATGAGCAATATACTATATACCAGTATATAGTAAATAAAAAAATAATGTTTGTTTCAACTCTCACCAACTTTAATTGGAAATGTAAACACACCTGGAAAAAAAGTGCTCATAATACTAAGTGGTGTTTAATTGGATGTGCTATAGGAGATCTTGGTACGATATTCTATTTTCAAATTAATGAAATTGCTTGGCCTACCTTAAATATAATGATTTTAGCAATTATTAATGGACTGATTACTAGCATCATTCTTGAAACAATAATCCTTTTAAGACAAAATTTTTCTCTGAGACAGGCAATTAGCACTGCTCTTGGAATGAGCTTTATATCTATGATATCAATGGAAATAGCTATGAATGTTACAGATGTAATTTTAACGGGAGGAGCAATGCTTACTTGGTGGGTCGTTCCTATAATGCTTTTTGTTGGTTTTATTACTCCATGGCCATATAATTATTGGCGTTTAAAAAAGTACAATATTGCGTGTCACTAAAATATTCTATTATTTACCTGATTTTCTCAGTGTTTTTACTTGTAAATAATCTATTTGCTTCTCATGTCACTGTAGTTGATGGAGACACAATTAAATTGGGTGATGTTAAGATACGTTTTAGTGGAATAGATGCTCCTGAAATTAATCAGACGTGTGTTGCAAGTGAAGGGAAGGTTGCATGTGGAAAAATATCAAAAGATATTTTACTTACAAAAGTTACAAATAATAAAATTAGCTGTACAGATGAGGGAAAAGACTTTTATGGAAGAGTATTAGGTGAGTGTTTTGTCAATGGAGAGTCATTAAGTAGTTATTTAGTCAGAGAGGGTTTTGCCTTTGCTTATAGAAAGTATTCAGATAAATATATTTTAGATGAGGAGTATGCTAAATCTAACAAACTTGGAATGTGGTCTATGAAATTTGAATATCCATGGGACTTCCGAAAAAATAATTAAATGTTTTGTCAAAAATATATTTCTTAATTACAACTTTTATTATTAATCTAAGTTTTTATCAAAGTTTATATTCATCAGATCAAGATTACTGCGTTGGCTACTTAGAAGAAGTTTACTGGTCTTTAGATCCTATTGAAGAGATTGAAGTTCGAGAAAGAATAATTAAATTTTTTGATGATAATTTTGAGGGTGCAGAAAACCTAAACTATGACTTGTATTATGACTCCCAATCAAAGCAGTTTTTAATTGATTTAGAAGGTGTAGATATTAGTAAATATAAAAAAGTCAATTATCCTAATTTTGAAATCTTAGTATTAGATGCATATATCAATTTATTTAAGGGTGATGGAATAAACTATTGTCCTGCGTTTTGGGATAATTGCAGTGAGGAGTCATTGAAGTCTTTTTTTCAAGCCTCAGAGGATTTTAGTCAATCTTGGAGTGGCGAAGACAATGCAATGAAATTTCTCACAGATCACTTCGTCAATCATCATTGCACCATGTATCTTGATACCTCTATTGATCAAAAGACTTTCATAAGCGATCTCAATATTTTAATTAATGAATTAACCAAATAATTTATTAACAACTTTTTTTATTTATGCGTAACTTCTATCAAAGACTGATCTATATGTATGATATCAATCATGAATGGGCTGGTGGAATGGTAAAGAGGAGTTATTTGAAAATAATGAAATTCCATATAATAAGTGTTCTGAATGTGGTGATTACAAGGAAGTCTCAAAGAAATATATCAATAAAATCAACGATGAAATGATTACGATTTGCTACGATTGTAGCAAAAAGCGCTATATTGAGTCGTTAATGGTGGTTTCTACTATTGATGGAGTTGACGACCTTTGATGGTCGTAGGTTAAGAAAAAAAATAAGACTATATACGCATATAATAAGACACCTACTATTACCACTAGAGGGATGAAACCGCTTTGATAAGACATCAAAGAAACAAAGACTAGAACACTCATAGAACTTTTTTTAAAAATACAAATACAGATAATCTTGAGCGATAATTTTTGAAGCAATAAAAACCTTTTCTGGTGGAAGCTCATCATAGCTGCTCCAACCGATATATTTCAGAGAACCATCTAGACCAACGAGTTGGCGGATTTCATCTAAGGACCGAAGAGGGTGACCCTCTAAAGAGAGATCGAGAAGATATGAATGGTTTTCATTTCCTTGGACATGCAAACTCACAACCTGCCATTGATTTTGATTTTGATAGGGAAACACATATATGTTCGACTGTGTTTCTATACTAATTGTTTGAGCGTAATTGTGTATTTGGTCATAAATTGTTTCTTTAAATAATTGCTTTGTTTCTTTATCTAAACTACCCAGCACAAAAATCGTTGACTGATTAATTTCTGCTTTAATTTGTAAAGAACAGGTTAGGAACATGACCACAAATAATAATTTTTTAATCATGTCCATCCCTGGCACGTATCCAAAGCACTGTTAAGAGCAGAACTGAGTCCGTTAGCTTTCATTTCTATCTCTTGTTTTTCAAACCTATTGAGAGGATCATTGATAGAAAATGAAATTTGTCCTCTTTTGGACAACAGGTCTTCCAGCTTGGAGAAGTGATGTTTATAAAAACTCATTAACTCCCAACGAACGTATCCATCGGCATTCAATCGGCTCGCATTTGCACCTTCATAAGATTGACCTGAGAGCTTCCAATCAAAAGTTTCACCACTCATAACGTCGAAATCTTTGGGCTCAAATTCTCGATTGGTATAAACTAAACGGGCATCACAACTTAAATTTGGATCGACAATAAAAATAATCATTTGATCTTGGTTTTCCAAGCTAAAGACTAAGTCTAAGTTTTCTTCTTTAGCCTCCATATGTATCCAATTATCAAATTCATGATGCATAGGACTACCTTCTGCTTTTAGAGAACAATTAGTTAAAAAAACACTGATAAATAACAATAATAATGCTCTCATTACTTCTTTTCTCCTGGTTTGAAATGGCTCATTAAAAATTGCTGAGGAAAGGGCACTTTAAGATAAGAAGCATATTGCCTAGTGAAAAAGTAATTTAGGGGATACTGAATAAATTCTAGATTACCATTCTCAAGAGCATCAAGAGTGCTACGAGAATAATTCAAATGCTGCATTACATCCTCAACAGAAATATTATTTTCTTGCCTGATTTGCGCTAAAC
>LUMI01000929.1_pt1 | contig 12251 bp, 10 predicted proteins | sample 729681 | NCBI WGS metagenome assembly LUMI01 (sample SAMN03860267, study PRJNA289734) | marine metagenome | biome: seawater column; feature: ocean; material: water; isolation source: Red Sea water column Station 34 - depth 10m | place: Saudi Arabia: Red Sea | collected 2011-10-15 | depth 10 m
TCTCTGTAAAACCAGCCAATTTCTTCTGCTTCATCGGTAGGGCTTCCAACCCCTCCAATGATTTCACCCATGAAGAAACAGTGAAGGTATTCTCTTCCTTTCCAGGGATAGTTGACCGATTCATATTTCAATGAACTGAAGACCCCGAGCAGGCGGTTTATTGTGATCTCGAATCCTGTTTCCTCTAAAACTTCCCGAACTCCGCATTCTTCCGGGGTTTCTCCCAAATCCTGAGAGCCCCCCGGGGTGCACCAAAAACCATTGTCAGTCCGTTTGATGAGCAAAACACGCGATTCCGAATCAGGAATAAAAACATCGACACCGACCAGTGGGGTAACAGGTTTTTTCGTTAAGTTAAAATCCCGGTCCACTCTTTGAGTCTGATCAATTCTTTACAAGCTCATCCATCGCCGCACGCACACCTTCCGGTTTGAAGGGAACTCCGGCGAGTTCGAGCCCCATCTCAATCGCTCCGAGGGTTCCGAGGAGCATCGGGGCATTGAAGTCTCCGAGGTGTCCGATACGAAAAACCTTCCCCTGAATTTTCCCAAGGCCGTTGCCCAGTGAGACATTGAAATTTTCGAGTACGACCTTTCTGAATTGATCAGCATCGTGACCTTCAGGCATCCTCACCGCGGTCAGGGAATCGCTGAATTCGTGGGAATGGAGGGCGTTCATTTCCAGGTTCCAACCCTGAACCGCTTTCCGTGTTGCTTCCGCCAGTTGGCGGTGGCGCGCAAACACCTGATCCAGTCCTTCCTCCTTGAGCAGGATCAGCGCCTCCTTCAATCCGTAGAGGAGGTTGGTCGCAGGGGTGTAGGGGAATACCGACTGCCCGTTGGCATTCAACATTTCCTGCCAGTTCCAGTAGGCTCGTGGAAGTTGTGCCTTTTCCGAGGCTTCCAGGGCTTTGTCACTGACGGCATTGAAACTCAATCCGGGGGGAAGCATCAATCCCTTCTGTGAGCCAGCAACGGTCACATCCACCTTCCACTCATCATGACGATAGTCCATCGATGCCAGGGAAGAGATGGTATCGACCATGAACAGGGCCGGATGGTCTGTGCGGTCCACTGCTTTTCGGATTGAGGAAATGTCGGAAGTCACTCCTGTTGCGGTCTCATTATGGACAACACAGACGGCACGAATCTGCTTCTCATGATCGGCATTCAGCAGTTCTTCCACTTTTTCGGGGTTGACCCCTTCCCGCCAGTTTCCCGGGATCCAATCGACCTGCAATCCCAGTTTTTCCGCAAGTTGTTTCCACAGGGTTCCGAAATGTCCGGTTTCGAACATCAATACCCGGTCCCCTGGGGAGAGGGTGTTCACCAAGGCGGACTCCCATGCACCGGTTCCGGAGGCAGGGAAAATGATCACCGGATTCCGGGTTTTGAAAACTTCCTTCAATCCATCCAAAAGCTCACGGCATAGCCCCTTGAAGTCAGGTCCACGGTGATCTATGGTGGGTTGTTGCAAGGCTCTGAGGATCCGATCGGGCACGTTGGTCGGCCCGGGAATTTGGAGAAAATGTCTTCCGCTTGTGTTCATGGGATGATCCGTAACAATGGTGGTTTTAAAATCTCAGCATAACCAATCCGGAACCAGCTTGTAACCATCAATTTGAGTCAGGTTTGAAAAGGAAATCACCAACGAATTACAGACTCGCAGAACGGTTGAAGCGAGAAACCCGGGGAGAAGTGCTTTTCGACGACTTTTCCAGGGGGCTTTACAGCACCGATGCCTCGATCTACCAAATCATTCCCGCCGGGGTGTTGGTCCCTCAATCTGCAGATGATATCTCCACCGCATTTCAAATTGCACGCGAAGAGGGGATCAGCATCACTGCCCGTGGAGGCGGAACTTCCCAATGCGGACAAACCGTCGGCGAGGGGTTGATCATCGATGCCAGCAAAAATCTCAACCGTATCCTCGAAATCGATCATGAAAAGGGGGAAGCCCGGGTAGAACCGGGACTGGTGCTGGACCAACTGAATGCGCAACTGAAACGCCATGGGCTATTTTTCCCGGTCGATGTGTCGACCAGCAGCCGTGCAACCCTTGGGGGAATGACCGGTAACAACAGTTGTGGTGCAAGGTCGATCCGTTATGGAAAAATGGTGGACAATGTCCTCGGAGTCGAAGCCCTGCTCCAGAATGGCGAAAAGATTCAATTTGGGGAAGTCGATCCCAAATCCCTGAATGGGAAACACCCGTCCACCCGGGATCACCTGCTGCAACAGCTTTTTCAGATTGGTATCCGGGAAGCCGATGAAATCCTAAAGCGGTTTCCGGAAGTACAGCGTCGCGTCGGCGGATACAACATCGATGAACTGATTCCTCCTGATCATGGGGTGCTGAATCCCGCCAGACTGCTGGTCGGTTCGGAGGGAACCCTGGCCTTTTCCACCTCGATTCACCTTAAACTTCAACCGATTCCAACCCACAAAGTACTTGGTGTCTGTCATTTCCCCAGCTTTTATGAGGCAATGGATTCCACCCAGCATCTGGTCACCCTCAACCCGGACGCGGTGGAACTGGTGGACCGGACGATGATCGAACTGGCAAGGTCGATCCCCCAGTTTGCGGAAAAGCTTAAAAAGTTTGTCATGGGTGAACCTGATTCTTTGTTGCTCGTCGAGTTCACCGGAGAGGAACTAAAGCCCCTTCAAGCCAAACTCTCTGAACTGAAGGCAATGATGGCATCTCTGGGATTCCAGGATGCCGTGGTCGAAGCAATCGATCCCGCATTCCAGAAAGAAGTATGGGATGTGAGAAAATCAGGATTGAACATCATGATGTCGATGAAAGGAGACGACAAACCGGTTTCCTGCATCGAAGACTGCGCGGTTGAACTGAAGGACCTTGCCGAGTATACATCCAGGCTGAACCACCTCTTTGAAAAATATGGAACCACCGGCACCTGGTACGCCCATGCCTCGGTGGGTTGCCTGCATGTGCGTCCGGTCTTGAACATGAAGAAGGAACAGGGTGCCTCCGTGATGCGAAAGATCACCGAAGAAGCCTTCGAAATCGTGCGGGAATATGGCGGGTCTCATTCCGGAGAACACGGGGATGGACTGGTACGTTCCGAATTTCTGGAAACCATGTACGGGTCGCGGATGGTGAACACCTTTGCTGAGGTGAAGAAACTCTTCGATCCGGACAACCTGCTCAATCCCGGAAAGATCGTCCGTCCTGAAAAAATGGACGACCGCAGCCTTTTCCGCTATTCAACCGAATACCAGCATCCTGAAGTCGACACCTACCTGGACTGGTCTCCCTGGGGAGGATTCCAGCGTGCGGCGGAAATGTGCAACAACAATGGGGCTTGCAGAAAATCCAATCCGGATGTGATGTGCCCCTCCTATCGGGTCACCCAGGATGAACAACATTTGACCCGGGGAAGGGCCAATGCCCTGCGCCTTGCTCTTTCAGGACAACTTGGGACACGTGCCCTGACCTCCAAATCCATGTATGAGACGATGCGGCTTTGTGTGGGTTGTAAAGCCTGCGCCCGGGAATGCCCAACGGGGGTGGACATGACCCGGATGAAGAGCGAATTTCTGCACCATTACCAGCAGGAGCATGGAGTGAAACTTCGTGACCGTATTTTCGCCAATTTGCCGCGACACGCTCCGTTGCTTTCCAAGTTTGCCCCTCTGCTCCATCTGCGCTTCGGCACCTGGTTCGAACCCCAGGGACTGCGGGATGCCGTGACGGTGCTGCAGAATTCCGGATACGAAGTGCAGGCCCTGGGAGCTTCATCTTCTTCCAGCCGACTCTGTTGCGGAAGAACCTACCTTTCTTCGGGTCTGCTCCGGGAGGCGCGCCAGGAAGCCCTCAAAGTTATCGGGAGACTCCACAAATTCGTCGAGTCAGGAATCCCGGTGGTTGGCCTCGAACCCTCATGCATGTTCACCATCCGGGACGATTACCCATCACTCGTTCCCGGTCCGGATTCCGAGGCGTTGGCTTCCCATGTCCAGCTGCTGGACGAGTTCCTTTTCCAGGAACATCAAAAGGGCCAACTCAAACTTCCGCTTCAGAAAATCTCCCAGGAAAAAATCTGGGTCCATGGACATTGCCACCAGAAAGCCGCGAATGCCACAGGCAGCACCCTGGGAATCTTGCAAACCATCCCGGGATTGGAAGTTGAATTGATTCCTTCCAGCTGCTGCGGAATGGCAGGCTCCTTCGGCTATGAAAGTGAAAACTATGAAATTTCGATGAAAATGGCAGAATTGAGTTTGCTTCCAAAGATCCGGACCCTGGATCAGAATCATGGCATCGTTGCCTGCGGGACGAGCTGCCGCCAGCAGATTCAGCATGGAAGCGGAAAACCTGCGATGCATACCGCACAGATCCTCAGACAGGCCATCAGTGATGCATCTTCAATAAACTGAAAGAAAAATCATGACACCGAAACGTACCGCCCTCATCACCGGTTCCGGGAAAAACATCGGACGCGCCATCGCCCTGAGACTCGCCAAAGACGGAATGAACCTGGTCATCCATGGAGGCAGCGACCTTGATGCCTGTGAGCAGACCGCACGTGAAGCAGAATCCCTGGGAGCCCAGACTCATGTCACGGTCGGGGACCTCTCCAATCGGTCCGAAGTGAAACGTATCTCTGAAGAAGCGCTTCAGACTTTTGGACGGGTTGATGTTTTGATCCACAATGCTGCAACCCGTCCCCATCAGAACCTGTTTGAAATATCGGATGAGGAGTGGGATCGGGTTCTTGAAGTCAATCTTGGAGCCGCGTTTCAGTTCTGCCGTCTGCTGATTCCCGGGATGCTTGAACAACAATGGGGAAGGATCCTCACCTTTGCCGGAGTCAATGCAATCCGGGGTTATCCCAACAGCCCCCATGTTTCGGTTTCGAAACACGGTGCCTGGGGACTGGTCAAGGCTCTTTCACGGGATTTTGCCGGTCAGGGCATCACCGCCAACACGATTTCTCCAGGAGCCATTTTCACCAAACGCACCAGCGCCAGGGAGGAAGAATTCATCAACCGTCAGGCTTCGGAAGTTCCTGCAAAACGTCTTGGCACCCCGGAGGAAATTGCCTCCATGGTCGCACACCTGGTTTCCGAAGAAGGTGCTTACGTTACCGGGCAGTTGATCCAGATCAACGGTGGTGGAGCCATGTGAGGATGGTAAACAATTTCAAATAAACATAAACAAAGAGCTGACCTAAAATAACGATGGAATCACAAAATAAGGCCGCCAGGCTTCGTGAATTGCTGGAACAGCCAGGAGTGCTCACGGTTCCCGGCTGTTACGATGCCTTTTCGGCACTGATGGTAGAAAAAAGCGGTTTTTCTGCAGCCTACATGACGGGTTTCGGCAGTTCCGCCTCGGTCATCGGTGAGCCCGATGCCGGATTGATGGACTTCACCCAGATGTCGACCCATGCCGGCAACCTGGCTTCCTGCATCGGGATTCCGCTGATTGCCGACGGAGACACCGGTTACGGAAATGCGATCAACGTCTACAGGACTGTGAAAACCTATGCCAAACTCGGTGTGGCAGCCATTCATCTGGAAGACCAGCTTGCCCCGAAAAGATGCGGTCATGTCCAGGGGAAAGTCCTCATTCCCAAGGCTTTCGAAGAAGCCGGGGCGGATGTCATTTTCCTGGAAGCGCCAAGATCCCTCGGGGAAATGCGTGCAGCAGTGGAACAGATCAATAAACCGATGCTTGCCAACATGGTCGAAGGGGGAGAAACGCCTTTCCTGGAAGAGGAGGATCTCCAGGAACTCGGGTTCAAAATCGGACTCTACCCTGTGACCCTTTTACTGAGTGTTGCCAATACGCTGGCACAACAGTTGTCCCTGATGAAAAAAAATGATCACAGCACGATCCAGAAACAGCAATGGACTTTCCAGCAATTGAAGGACATGGTGGGATTCCCCGGATACCATACAATGCAGGAGAAATATGGATCCGTTGAATAGTTTCCCGGGGTTCACTTTTAAACAGAATTCCTGCAATGCCTGATTACCGGGTCAGCCCACTGGTTCAGGAACTCCCTGCCACCGTGCCTTTCGTCGGGCCTGAAACCCAGGAAAGGAACCAGGGATCCCTATTCAAGGCAAGGATCGGTGCCAATGAAAGTGTCTTCGGACCGTCCCCCAATGCGATTCAGGCGATGGCCGATGCTGCTTCAGAAAGTTGGATGTACGGAGATCCGGAATTTCATGATTTGCGGGAAGATCTTGCGGCTCATCACCAGGTTGAGTCGGGAAACATCATGGTCGGTGAGGGCATCGACGGAATGCTGGGTTATGTCGCCCGGATGTTCCTGCAGCCCGGGGATACGGTTGTCACTTCCGCAGGGGCCTACCCGACCTTCAACTACCACGTCAACGGTTACGGGGGGAAACTCGAATTCGTTCCTTACCGGGATGACCGTGAAGACCTGGATGCCCTGATTCAGAAGGCAACCCAACTTCAGGCGAGATTGATCTATGTTTCCAACCCGGACAATCCGATGGGAAGCTGGTGGGATGCACAAAGCATCGAATCCATCACCAAACAGATTCCGGAAAACTGCCTGCTCATTCTAGATGAAGCCTATGGAGAATTCGCCCCTCCGGGAACCCTCCCTCCGCTTGATCTGGATAACCAACGTTTGCTCCGCATGCGTACCTTTTCCAAAGCCTACGGTCTTGCCGGGATGCGTGTGGGGTACGCCATCGGAAATGCGGAACTGATCCTGGAATTCAACAAGATCCGCAATCATTTCGGGGTGGGACGCGTGGCCCAGGCAGCGGCGCGTGCTGCTTTGAAAGACCAGGCTCACCTGCAGCGTGTGCTGACACAGGTGAACAATTCGCTGGAGACCATCAAAGAAATTGCGGTTGAAAACGGCCTCATGCCCCTGCCGACGGCATCCAACTTCCTCACCATCGACTGTGGAAAAGACGGGGCCTTTGCCGCGGCTCTGATGCAGTCACTGATCGGAAAGGGAATCTTTGTGAGGATGCCCGGGGTTTCGCCACTCAACCGCTGCATCCGCATCACCGCCGGTTTGCCTGAAGAACTGCAAATCCTGGCCGAAACCCTGCCCAAAGTCCTCGAAGAAGTCCGGAAATCATTCTGAATGTTTCAATGATCCCGGATTTTCCAAAAATCGAAGAATGCCTCCGTCCCCCGAGATGAACGTGGAAACCTCTGGAAGTCTTGACCTCTCCGGAGAATTACCTCCAGTCATGCTGGAAGAACCGATCCGAGGTTCCAGGGCATGGAGTGCTCCAGATCTGACTTCAGAGGATTGGACAATCCAGTTTAGCGAAAACGCCCTGGAAGAAATTCATACCATCGCAGAAACGATCCGCAATCATCCCCTTCCGGATTTTCTCAGGACGCCCGAAGATTTTGAAATCCCCCATTTGAGAGAAATCGCCTCATCCGCAAAATCCATACTGGATCAAGGCTGCGGATTTTGTGTGATGGAACCATTCCCTTTGGACAGCCTGAATGATCAGGAACAGGTGGAGTGTTTCCGGATATTTTCACAACTGTTGGGAAGGCCAGTTGCACAAAAATGGGACGGCACCATGATGTACGATGTGACCGATACCGGACAACCCTACAGCTACGGTGTCCGGGGGTCGTATACGAATGTCGAACTTCCCTTTCACAATGACAATGCATTCGGAATCCGTCTTCCCGAATACGTCGGGCTGCTCTGTAAACGCCCAGCGCGGGAAGGCGGCGTCAGCCGTTTTTGCAGCCTCCATTCGGTGCATAACCGAATGCTGGAACAGCATCCGGGACCGTTAAAGAGACTCTACCAGCCGATGCTTTTCGACCGGCAGAAAGAACATGCCGAAAATGCTCCTCCCACGGTTTGGGCTCCATGTTTCAGTTGGAACGGAACCAAGCTCAAAGCCAGGGTCAATGTCTCTCTCGTCCAGAAAGGTTATGAAATCTCAGGGAAGAAGATGGACGATGAACTTCAAGATGCCCTGGAGTGTCTGCAAAACGTGGTCGGTTCTGAAGACCTGTGGGTGGAGGCTCCCCTGGAACGGGGACAGATCCAGTTTCTCGACAATCAGAACCTGATCCATTACCGCAGCCGCTTCACTGACGACCCGGACCCGGAAAAGAAACGACACCTGTATCGAATCTGGCTCAGAGATTCAGGTGCCCAAAGTTATGATGGATTAATCTAAAAAACCAATTATGAAAATTGATCGAATTGAAATTTATGGCTATGACCTGAGTTACCGTTACGGCAAATACGTCATGTCGGGCAACCAGGTGATCAACAGCATTCCCAGCACGGTGGTTCGTATCCTGACGGATTCCGGCATTGAAGGATGGGGAGAGGTCTGTCCGCTTGGCCCGCTCTACCTGGCCTCCCATGGTCTTGGTGCAAGAGCTGCCTTACAACAGATGCTGCCTGCCCTGAATGAATTGGATCCGACCAATCTTTCCGCCATCCATACTGCAATGAATGCTTCCCTTCGCGGACACAGTTATGCCAAAAGCGCCATTGACATGGCCTGCTGGGATATCCTGGGAAAAGATTCGGGGAAAGATGTTGCGACGTTGCTGGGAGGCCGGCTGCAGGAAAGTTTTCCTTTGTATAAGGCGGTCCCCTTGGGACCTTCAGAAGAAATGCAACAGTATGTGGTTGACCGGCGTTCTGAAGGAATCCACCGATTCCAACTAAAAATCGGGGCCAATCCCTACGAAGATGCAGAACGGGTTCGGAAGGTGGTTGAAGTGACAACCAGTGAAGATGTGATTGTCGCAGATGCCAACGGAGGGTGGCTGTTACAGGATGCGATGATTGCTGCACGCCTGATAGAACCGTTGCATGGGGTCCTGTTCGAGGAGCCATGCAAAACCCTTGAGGAGTGTCTCTATGTTCGGCAGCATACCTCGCTGCCGATGATCCTTGATGAGGTGATTACCGATGTCAATACGATGGTTCGTGCATTCAATGCCCAAGGCATGGAAGGGATTAACCTCAAAATTTCCAAATTTGCAGGTTTGACCGGCTCAAAACTGGTCCGCGACCTTGCCGATAGTCTGGGCTTAAGGGTGACGATTGAAGATACCTGGGGTGGTGATCTCGTTACGGCTGCAGTCAGTCACTTGGCCGCGAGCACTAGACCCGAACAGGTCATTACTGTTTCATTCATGAATGACTGGAACAACGAACACATTGCCGGTTATCAGCCACGTTCCAAAAATGGAATCGGTTCTGTTCCTGCTGAACCAGGTCTGGGCGTCGATGTGGATGTAAAAAGCCTGGGATCTCCCCTATTTGTTTCAAAATAAATCGACTTCTCTTCTGTATTTTCAGCAGACTCACACCTGGGGAAAGCGTGACTTTTTTTCCAACTGGTAGATGGGCATGGTGTTGCGGATATAAGCGTCACCACCATTTTCGACGTGCTGATAATCCCAGCTTATAGATTGATCACGCATAATATTTTTGAGAAAGCGGCGACGGCGTTGGCTTTCAAGCACCCGCTTGATCAAAGCTTCGTGATCGTATCGGTTTTCGATTTCACCGATCAAATCGGTAACCTCAGCCTGGAAGTCAGCGTTTAGTGCGAGATTGTTCGTTTCCAGAGGATCTTTTGTCAGATCATAATACTGGGTCGGGTCATTCTCGGAGTATATCAGTTTTTTTCCTCCACGCCGGATCATGTAAATTGGTTCCGTGGTTCCTTCCGCGAAATACTCACCAAACACCTCATCATGCCCTTTCGAGCGGGACAGATGGGGCAGCAGCGAACGTCCTTCAATCGGAGTCGGATAGTCTCTCGCCAACCCGTCACGTGCAAATTCATCCAAAGTCGGTAATAAGTCCACCAGCGAAACCGCTGAATTGACACGACCTGATTTGAATCCGCTTGGACCACTTATAATCAGGGGGACACGTGAGGAATTTTCCAAAAATGACATTTTGAACCACATACCGCGCTCCCCCAGCATATCCCCATGGTCCGAGGTAAAAACAACAATCGTGTTATCCCTGAAACCTGCCCCTTCAAGTGCATTCAGGAGTTCCCCGACCCTGTCGTCAATATCCGAGATTGAACCATAGTACGCGTGACGGGCATCACGGATGGTTTCTTCCTCCAAATCCAGTTCGCTCGCACCATAGCTGAAACGCAGTCTTGCCGAATGCGGATCCTCCTCAACGGACCCGAGTGGAACCCGTGGCAAGTCAATTTCATCATCGCGATAGAGATTCCAATGCTCCTCCCGGCACAGGTAGGGATCATGGGGTTGGATCATGGACACGGTCAGCAGGAAAGGACGTTCGGGATCCTCTCGAGCATGATCGAACAGGAATCGCTTGGCTCGAAAAATCACTTCATCGTCGTAATCCATGTACATCGCGCGCGTGCATATCCCGGCTTTGGTGACCACCTCCATGTTGTGATACCAGTCCAATTTGACATTGGGACGGTCCCATTCCGGATGCCAGGTGAAGTCTGCAGGGTAAACATCCGTTGTCAGGCGTTCTCCGAAACCATGCAATTGATCCGGCCCGATAAAATGCATCTTCCCGGAAAGACAAGTCCGGTATCCTTCTGCGGAGAGGTAATGGGCAAAGGTTGGAATTTCGGAAGAAAACTCGACTGCATTGTCCCACGCCGCAATTCTGCTCGGCAGGCGTCCACTCATCATCACAAAACGGGAAGGAGCGCAAAGCGGAGCATTGGTGTAGGCTGCATCAAAAACCACCCCCTGCTCAGCCAACCGGTCAATGTTTGGGGTTTTCACCAGGGGATGACCATACGCAGCGAGAAATTGCGGAGCGAGTTGATCCGCCTGAATCAGTAAAAGGTTCGGTTTACGGGTTGCCATGATCGAATACTAGGCAGGGTTCATGGGTGAAGTAACGGTCTTGCCTCCGTCCAGGGTGAATTTCGGAAGATTCTATTTTTTGAATGACCGTCCTGGAACATCTTAAATTGGTGCATCAAACCCGGGTGAAAGTCCAGAAAATTTCCGGAGATCCTATCAGAACTTAATCAAAAACCTCTTTCTGTCAAAAATAGTGCAAAACTCTCTCTTTTCAACCTGCAGTGACAAAAGCATGTTATGGCACGATTTTTAGTACAGTTGAAAAGTTCGAAGTGAAGCGCCGGGTTTTCCTAAGAATGAATTGGTAACCATGAAATCTCAGGGAATGGATCCATAGCATCAGTCCATTGACCCTAGATTAAAATTTGGCAAAGATTGAGTTTCCCAAAACGCTCAATAGGGAATTTTATGAATCCAACCTTATTCCTGAACCTTCTCATCCTGTCAATGATTTTACACTTTGGGTGTTCTTCCAAATTGAAATGCAGTGATTTCAAGGAGAAAGGAAAAGGAACCATAACCCAATGCGAGGAGTATGATCGATCTTCTCTTGAGGACCTTGAAGAGCAGACGAAGAATATTCCAAACCAATAATCTCAATCAAAGGATCGTTTATGAAATCCATCGACTTCAAAAGTCTGCTTATCGGCATTCTCGGAACTGCTCTGGTGATGATATTGATGGGGAAATCCGTATTCCAACCGGAACCCTATCAAATCCAATGTGTTCATTTGGAAGATACGATCGGAATGGGTTATGTCGCTTGCCGGTTATTTGATATGAACAATATTTCCAAACAAATTAAATCCTCAAAACCTGATTTTTTGTACACGGAAAGAGAATTCTGGGAATTTTACCCGGAAAGGAATTTGAACTGATCCATTTGAAAGGCTATGGAAAGCCTTTAGAAATCAATTGAGAAAGTGATGCAGTACTCCTGGTCAGGGGATTGCGGATGGATGGGAACCTTCCATACTTAAGTAAAGCCGGTACCAGAGCAATGGGGATTGGATTCCTAAGGAGGAATGAAGCGGGCCGTCATCAGAAGTGCCGAGTGACGGCCCGAAAGGAGATGAAGCATGTTAAAGCTTCTAGCGAAGATGAAGAACCTCTAAACACCTCGCTATTTTTTATGAAAGCGATTTTTGAAGAAGCTGAAAAAGAAGCATCACTTTCACTGCGGATGTTTTGAGCCACCGTCCGCTGGGCTGAAAAATGAGTCTTGAAAAGCAATACATCATAACCCTTCATCGATGTCAATATAAAAAATATAATTATATGGAGTCTGATGTATAAGCACTAAATGCAGAGCCTCTTCGACCCCATAGACTTTCGGCTTAGATGAAGACTCAAAGATTTAATCTGAATTCTTAACAGATGATCTGACTAGCTTCAAAATTCTCAAC
>LUMI01000788.1_pt1 | contig 12231 bp, 12 predicted proteins | sample 729681 | NCBI WGS metagenome assembly LUMI01 (sample SAMN03860267, study PRJNA289734) | marine metagenome | biome: seawater column; feature: ocean; material: water; isolation source: Red Sea water column Station 34 - depth 10m | place: Saudi Arabia: Red Sea | collected 2011-10-15 | depth 10 m
GCATATTAGCCTCCTGCAACTAGGGTGAAGATATCAACGGTGTCATTATCTTTAAGATAAGTGGTCGACCATTCTGTTTTACTCACTATGGCGAAATTTCTAGCAATGGCGGTACCGTCGTCATTCAATTTTTTAAGGGCGATTAACTCGCTAAGTGAAATAGGCGAGATCACGTTCATAGGTTGATTGTTTACGTTCACTTTAATTTGCGTCATTGCAAACCTCGCAAGTAGAAGAGGGGGGTAGCGCAAAGCTTTGTAGCGACCCAAGGCCTGCATTCCCAGTTAGGTAGTGTCCCCATTTAATGTCTGCGTCGAATCCTTTTGCTAAAAACAACAAAGCTTGCGTTGCCTGATGACAAGCAGCCATACCAACAACGGGGCCAAGTACGCCTTTGCTCATGCAGTCTTCACGCACGGAAATCCTGTTCACTAGGCACTCGTAACAACCACAGGAGTTTGAGTTTTGCGGCAAGTTCAGTGCTTGCCATGTAAGCCCGCTAGCAGCCGCAATAAAAAGCGGAATAGATGCACGGTAAGTCGCTGCATTAATCTGGCGCCTTACCGTCATGTTGTCGGTGCAATCCAGTACGCAAGTCGCTGACGAAATTAAAGTTGGTAAGTTGTTACTATCGGCAAAAAGGCTTTTAAATTGGATGTTTAAGTGAGAGTTAACTTTGCGAAGTTCGTTATAAAGCGACTTGGCTTTAAGCTCGCCTAAGTGCATTTCATTGTAGCTAACCTGGCGCTGCAAATTACTGATATCGACAGTATCGCCATCTATCAATGTAATATTGCCAACACCTGCGCCAGCTAGATAGCGGGCGGTTAAGCTGCCTAGGCCGCCTAGCCCCACAACCAGAGCGTGTGCGTTTGCCAAATTAAGCTGGCCGGCGTGGTCGACACAGTCGAGCAAGAGCTGCCTGCTGTAACGCTGTATATCTTGATGTTCAAGCTGGCGGTTAGCGAAGCCATTAGCGGGATTAACTGGACCTCTGGCGTTATTGACTGAGTCAGTCGCGGTACTATGTGTTGATTGACTATGCAAAACCCGCCTCCTGAGCCAGCGCTTTGTATGCTTGCAGCGGATGCTCTGCATGTGTAATAGCGCTCACAACTGCAATACCATTTACGCCGGTTTTCGCCACGTCACTTATACGCGATAAGTTAATACCGCCAATGGCGACGGTGGGTACGCCTTCACACAGCTTCACATATTTTGCCAAGCGCTCTACACCCTGGGGCTTAGACGGCATGTCTTTGGTATTGGTTGGAAATATATGACCAAGGGCAATGTAAGACGGGTTTAAAGCGCGAACACACTGAATTTCAGCGAACCCATGAGTTGAAATGCCCAGCCTTAGCCCGGCGCTTCGAATGGCGTTTAAATCTGCAGTGTGCAGATCTTCTTGGCCTAAATGCACGCCGTAAGCACCAAGCTCTATGGCTAACTCCCAGTGGTCGTTAATAAATAATTGGCAGTCAGTGTGTTCTACTAACTCCATTGCTTCTTTTATCTGTTGGCGAATAGCATATTGAGAGCCTTCTTTCACTCGCAGTTGGATGATTTTTACGCCCGTCGGCCAAAGCCGCGCAATCCACTCAACGCTATCTACCACGGGATAAATACCCAACTTAGTGTTGGTGAGTGCGGGGAAGAAAGCATTGCCTGCCAGTGTCGTTTCTACTCTTTTTTTGTTGTGTGGAGTTTTATCAACACCCGCAGCATTTCTTTTAGAAACAGGGTAACGGCAATGAAAACTAACCTGTGGAAAACTAGCCGCCTGTGCGGGAAAACCATTAGCCCTTGCGAAGTAAGCAGGCGGGCTAGCCGCTTTATGTCGACTCGAAGTAGTCGTGATGGGGAGGTTGTTATCAGATACGCCGAGCGTGTTATGTCTTACTTCACTCACATAAGCGTTCGCCAAGGTTAGCGCGTCTTCAATGCAATAGTCGTGAACAACAAATGCCGCAATGGCACTCGCTAACATACATCCTGTACCACGAAGATCACCTTTGCTGTTTTTTGGTTGTCTAAAATAAAGCGAGTGTGATGAGCAAAAATAGGTGTCGCATACCGTTTTTTGCCATTGTGCATGACCGCCTTTCACGTAAACGCTTTTTGCGCCTTTTCCAACAAGTCGATTTATTGCAGTTTGCAGGCTTTTATCATCGTTAACAGAGAGGTGGGTGAGTTTCGCGAGTTCATCAATGTTTGGCGTTACCAAATCTACCGTGGTTAACAGTTCGTTGATCACGCTTTCACTTAAGTCGCTCAGTACACCTCCAGATGAAGAGCACAACACAGGGTCCCATATTACAAAGGGGCGAGGGCTCACTAACGACTGCATACGGGCGCAAAGCAACAGTGCTTGTTCATCGTTTGCGATAGCGCCAATTTTAATAGCGCGTGGTGGCGTATCTTCGTAAAGCACTTGCCACTGCTGGTTCAATGCAGATGCACTCATACTTTCTTTGCTAAGCAGATGCTGGTTTGATTGCACAGTAAGTTGTGTGGTTAGCACACAGGCATGAACATTTAAATTGGCAAGCGTAATGGCGTCGCGGGTTATTCCCGCTCCGCCGCTTGAGTCAACGCCCCCTATGCACCATATCACCGGCAGCCTAATGCTAGGCGGCTCAAGTACGGGTGTGGTTAGGTGGCTGTTTGTCATGGCAACTCTACCTTGCTATCAGCGGTGTGATAGAGTTCAGCGCCCGATTGATTAAACGCATCGGCCATGTCTTTCATGCCTTTTTCTTTCTCAAACTCTTGCTGCTGCGTTTGTTTAGCCACATCGCGCACTTCCTGAGAAATTTTCATTGAGCAAAACTTTGGCCCACACATTGAACAAAAATGAGCTGTCTTTCCGGATTGTTTTGGTAAAGTTTCATCATGGAAATCTCTTGCAGTTTGAGGATCTAACCCAAGATTGAATTGATCCTCCCACCTGAATTCAAACCTTGCCTTTGAAAGTAAGTAATCTCTTACATAGGCTCCTTTATGTCCTTTTGCGAGATCAGCTGCGTGAGCAGCAATTTTGTAAGCCATTAGACCTTGTTTAACGTCTTCTTTATTTGGCAAACCTAAATGTTCCTTGGGAGTGACATAGCAAAGCATTGAGGTACCAAAGCTACCAATGTTCGCAGCACCTATCGCAGAGGTAATATGATCATACCCAGGAGCAATGTCTGTGGTTAAAGGTCCAAGAGTATAAAAAGGAGCATCATGACACCAGGCTTCTTCTTTTTCTACGTTCTCTTTTATAAGATGAAGAGGCACATGTCCTGGGCCCTCAATCATGACCTGAACATCATGCTCCCATGCATGCTTTGTTAACTCACCCAAAGTTTTTAATTCTGCAAATTGTGCTTCATCGTTGGCATCCGCTATGGAGCCTGGTCTGAGACCATCACCCAAAGAAAAAGATACATCATACTTTTTCATAATTTCGCAAATATCATCAAAATGTTCATAAAGAAAATTTTCTTTATGGTGAGATAGGCACCAACTAGCCATAATTGATCCGCCTCTTGAAACAATCCCTGTAAGACGATTTGCTGTCAATGGTACATATCTCAACAGAACACCTGCATGTATGGTGAAATAATCAACACCCTGTTCAGCTTGTTCGATTAATGTCTCTTTAAAGACATTCCAGTTTAGATCTTCGGCTTTACCATAAACTTTTTCTAATGCTTGATAGATCGGTACTGTTCCGATGGGCACCGGAGAATTCCTGACAATATGCTCTCTGGTTTGATGAATATTTTTTCCTGTAGAAAGATCCATCACAGTATCTGCACCCCATCTTGTAGACCAGACAAGCTTCTCAACTTCTTCATCAATTGATGAGCTAAGACTTGAATTACCAATATTTGAATTCACTTTAACTAGAAAATTTTTGCCGATTATCATTGGCTCTAGCTCAGTGTGGTTTATGTTTGCAGGGATGATTGCCCTGCCACAAGCAATCTCATTACGAACAAATTCCGCTGTCACCTGATCTGGTAAGCTTGATTCATAAGGGGCATTAATACCTAAGGTTTTAGCTTGATCAAGAAGTGCATTTTCCCTGATAGCAACATACTGCATTTCTTTGGTGATAATTCCTTTCTTTGCATAATGCATTTGGGATTTATTTTCTGAATCAAGATGTTTAATCCAATCCTTTCTATACTTCTTGATGCCTTTTGTGTCTGCTTTGAAATCCGGATCTGATAAAGGTCCTGAGGTATCGTAAACAATTAAATCTGGATTTTTAATATTACCGTTTTCCGAAATTGTGTCGGTTTGTGAGATTTTTTTAAATGGAACTTTAATGTCCCTAGACTCAGGATGCTCAAAATAAACTTTGTCAGAAATGGTTGAGTGTTTTACTAGCATAACGAACTTTTGATAAATATTTTACTCTAAATAAAAGCTATTAAGTTGTAAGTTTTGATAATAGACTAAAGTATTACTTTTGTTGAAAGTGTTATCTGCAGAACCTACAATGTGCGCCCTATGAAAAGAAATAGAAACTATATTTTATTAAGTATATTGAGCATCACTTTTACTATTCATGGCTGCATTATTGCCAAATATTTCTCTTTCAGGTCAGACCACATGGAATGAATATTATCAGTTAGGCGAACTTCAGAATGAATATAATAGCTTCAGTCAGGCTGCAAGAATCTCTCAACCTCTTCTAAGACTCGATACATGGTTCAACTTCAGAAGGTCAAAATTTCTTACAGATGCAAGTGAGGCAGACTTTGCATTTCAACAACAAAATCTGATCGTTAGAACAGCCGAATTATATTTCAACGTTTTAAGGTCAATTGATAATTTAAATGCAGCTATCTCAGAAGAAGTTGCTATTAAAAAACAGTTGGATCAAACAAAACAACGTTATGAAGTGGGTCTTTCTGCGATTACAGAAGTGCAAGAAGCACAATTAGCTTATGACGTTAGTTTGGCCGCAAAAATAAGACGAGAAGGTGAAGTTTTTACAGCTAGAGAAGCATTAAATGCACTTGTTGGCCGTGAGATTGTTTCTGTTGATGCGCTAGTAAATGAGATGAGGGTTACTAATCCTGTGCCTGATTCAAAGGACGATTGGGTTCAAAAGGGAATAGAGAATAACTTTAGACTTAAAGCAGCCAACCTAAGGACCAAAGCTTCAAAAAATAATGCTAGGAGCGCCGCGGCTAATCATCTGCCTAAAATTGATATTGTTGGTAGCAGGGTGGAATCAGAAACTAATCAGTTTTCATTCGATGGCATTGACACAGGTTCTGCTTTTCAAATTACTGTTCCTGATGAAACACAAAGAGATAATTACAGCCTTCAGTGGAGTGTGCCAATCTTTCAAGGTGGAGCTGTTAACTCAAGACGAAAGCAAGCTTATGCAGACTATAATAAATCCTCACAAGACGCACTTTTTGTTCAACGTTCAGTGATTCAAGAAGTTAGATCGCAATATTCGAATGTTGTGACACTTGTTGCTAATCTTAGAGCTCAGCGTCAAGCAGTGATATCTGCTACAAGTGCACTTGAGGCTACTAGAGTTGGATATGAGGTCGGAACCAGAAATATTGTAGATTTATTGCAGGCTGAGAAAAATTTATATGCTGCTGAAAGAAATTTAGCAAATGCAAAATATGATTATCTTATGTCTACACTCAGGTTGCACTTGTCTGCTGGAACCCTTGACCCAAAAAATCTTATCGACATAAACAGTCTCCTAGGATAATCATCTTAAAATCAACTGCTCTCTAAATGCCTGAATTACCTGAGGTTGAAACATCGGTTAGAGGTATTTCTTCACTCAGCGGAGAAAAGATTCAGCAAATAAAAGTACATATCCCAAAATTAAGATGGCCAATCAAGGAAAATGATTTTCTTGATCTCGAGGACAGAAAGATAGTTTCTATTTACAGGCGAGCAAAATACATAATTTTTAATTGTGAAGAAAAATTTTTAGTCCTTCATCTCGGAATGACTGGAACCCTTCGGATAATCCCGACGAAATCTAATGAATATAAAAAACATGATCATGTTGAGTTGATTTTTAAAAAAAATAAGTTGATTTTTAATGATCCAAGAAGGTTTGGCTCTATACATATAACTAATAATATAAATGAGCATTTTTTAATTAAAAACCTGGGGGTTGAGCCATTGGATGAAGTATTTAATGAAGATTACTTGTATACAAAAATCAAGAAATCCAATGCATCCATCAAGTCACTTATCATGAACCAAAAAATAGTTGTTGGTATAGGCAACATATATGCAAATGAAGTTCTTTTTTTATCACGGATTAATCCTAGAAAAAAAGGCAAATACATTACAAGAAAAAATGCATCTGAAATTACGAAACACTCAAAAAGTATCCTAAGAAAAGCAATTGATGCAGGCGGTACAACATTACAAGATTTTTTTTCACCCTCTGGTAATAAAGGATATTTTAAAGTTGACTTAAATGTTTATGATCGAGAAGGAGAGAAATGCTTTGATTGCTCAAACTTAATAAAAAGAATTGAGCAAAACCAGAGGTCAACATTTCTTTGTAGAAATTGCCAGAGTTAAGAAAATTTACTTTTTAAAGCTTTTTCAATATGCGACGGAACAAATCTAGATACATCTCCTCCAAATTGTGCAATCTCTTTTACGAGACTGGAAGAGACATAAATTAGCGTGTCTTTAGGTGTGAAGAAAATGCTTTCAATATCTGGTGCTAAGCTCCTATTCATCGTTGCTAACTGAAATTCATATTCAAAATCAGCGACAGCCCTAAGCCCTCTAATGATAGCTATTGCGTTATTTTCTCTAGCCAAATCAACGGTTAATTTTTTTGAGTAGCCTATAGCTCGAATTTTGCTGTTACCAGAAAAAACTTCGTTTATAAGATCTAGACGCTCATCTGTGCTAAAAAGTGGATTTTTAGATTTAGATTCTGCAACCCCTATCACAACTTGATCAAATAACGATGCGGCCCTTTCTACAATATCAATATGACCGAATGTGATTGGATCAAATGAACCTGGATATATAGCGACTTTCATTGATCGAATGATACTAGAAATTAATTCTTCATCAAAATTTTTACAGTATTAGGTGATTGATAGCCAATCATCTTTGCTAGCTCATGAACTTGTTTAGTGCGTGTAAAGTTTTTTCTAAAAACGAGGCGAATTTTTCTATTGGCACTTTGGTCATCAAGTTTCCTTACTAAAATTCCCATGTCGGTTGTCCATGCTGACTGAAGTGCTAATGCTGGAACAAGGGTGCAGCCCTCTCCAGCTGCAACAAGGTTAATAAGCGTTTCAAGACTTGAAGCGATAGTATTTAAATCAGATTCATCTTGTTGTGAGATTAAATTTGAAATCTGACTTCTGAGGCAGTGAGTTTTATTTAATAACAAAACATTTTGAGAAGCCAGATCTTTGGGTTGCACAGAGTTTAAATGCTCTAACTGATTACCTCTCTTGAAGGCAACCCAAAATGGCTCCTCAAATAAATCAATTGAGGTAAAGGCAGAATTTTTTTCCATATCACTGATTAGCAATACGTCTAGTTCACCAGAGCTTAGTTTATTCAAAAGAATTGAGGTAACATTCTCATCAAAGATTACCTTTGCTTCAGGGATGGTTTTTTTAAGATACAAATAAAATTTTGGGATTAGATATGGTCCTAATGTTGGGATAATCCCAACTTTTAATGGAAGTGACCAAGGGTTTTTACTTTTGAATGAAAATTCAGTTAAAGCATCAACATCCTGAATAATAACCCTTGCTTTAGAAATTATTTCTTCTCCAAATGGTGTTATTGATAGTGATTTTGTTGTTCGTTCAAAAATTTTATTACCTAAATAATCCTCAAGTTTTTTAATTTGGCCGCTAAGTGTAGGTTGTGAAACATTGCAATGCATAGCTGCTTTATAGAAGCTTTTATAGTCAGCGACAGCAATAATGTATTTAAAATCTCTTATATTCATATTTAAATGAGAATGATTATCATTTATAAAAATTATAAATAAATACTATTATATAGGTTTTATCTATATATAAAATAGGAAATAACTTTTTGAATTTAATTTGTTAATAACAATAATAATGTAATCAATATTAAGGAGATTGTTATGGAACTTAAAGGATCAAAAACTGAACAAAACTTAAAAGATGCATTTGCTGGAGAATCTCAAGCCAACAGAAGATATCTTTATTTTGCACAAAAAGCTGATGTAGAAGGTTTTAACGATGTTGCTGCTGTTTTCAGATCAACTGCTGAAGGTGAGACTGGTCATGCACATGGTCATCTAGAATATCTTGAAGCTTGTGGCGACCCTGCAACTGGAGAGCCATTTGGTGACACGATTGCCAACTTAAAATCTGCTATTGCTGGTGAAACTCACGAGTATACAGACATGTATCCAGGTATGGCTAAAAGTGCAAGAGATGAAGGTTTTGATGAAATTGCTGATTGGTTTGAAACATTAGCAAAAGCAGAAAGATCACATGCTAATCGTTTCCAAAAAGCTTTAGACGAAGTAGCTTAACTTTAATTCTTTTTAGATTTAGGGCTGGCAACAGCCCTATTTTTATTATGGCAGAAAAAATAGAGTCATCGAGAGAAGGCGGTATAGATGCACCAACAAGGCATGCTCTTGATTGGACCAATCCGGATTTCTATAACCAAGATAAAATTGATGAGGAACTTTATCGCACCTTTGAGATTTGTCATGGTTGTAGGAGATGTGTAAGTCTATGTGATGCTTACCCTACCCTGTTTGATTTAATTGATGAATCGCCCTCATATGATATCGACACTGTTGAAAAAAGTGACTATAACAAGGTTGTCGACGAATGCTACATGTGTGACTTGTGTTACCAAACGAAATGTCCATACGTTCCTCCACACCCTTGGGCACTTGATTTTCCTCACTTAATGCTTCGCGCTAAAGCAAAGAAATTTAAAGATAAAAAAGATGGCTTGCAAAAAAGAATCAGAAATAAGCTATTAAGTAGTACTGACTTCACTATGAAATATGGCTCGATTCCTCTGGTTGACGTAACAATTAATACTCTAAATGGTTCACAAATCGTTCGAAAGCCGCTTGAAGGCTTGCTTGGAATTCATGCAAAAGCTGATTTACCAAAATTTAAATCAAATAATCTTAAAAAGAGAGTCGAAAAACTAACTAATTCTGTTGATAAAGTTCAGGCAAATGAAAGCACTACTGGAAAAGTGATGGTTTTTGGAACCTGTTACTGTAACTACAGTGTTCCTGAGGTTGGCGAAGACCTATTTACTGTTTTCAGGCATAACAACATACAAACAGAACTTATGCAGCAAGAAAAATGCTGTGGTATGCCTAAATTTGAGCTTGGTGATTTAGAGTCTGTAAAAAAAGCAAAAGAATATAATGCGCCTAGGTTCTTAGAAGCAATTAATGATGGATATGATATTGTTGCTGCTGTCCCTTCATGCGTTTTGATGTTCAAACAAGAGCTGCCTCTAATGTTTCCTGATGATGAGGGTCTACAAAAAATTAAATCTAGAATATTTGATCCGTTTGAGTATTTGAGTCTTCGAGATAAAGATGGGTTGCTAAAAAAGGATTTCAAAAAAGAGTTTGATAAAATTTCATATCAAGCTGCATGCCACCAAAGAGTGCAGAATATTGGTCCAAAAACAAAAGAAATACTCTCGCTAATTCCAGGTGCAGAGATAGACATGATTGAGAGATGTTCTGGTCATGATGGAACTTATGCGGTAAAAAAAGAATCGCATGAAACGTCTATTAAGATTCGAAAGCCAGTAGTGGGTAAAGTTGAGAGGTTTGATCCAAAAACCTTTACTTCGGATTGCCCAATGGCTGCTAAGCATGTTGGCAATGGAGTAACAACAGAAACTGAAACAGTTTTGCATCCGATGAGTATTCTCAAAGATGCATATGGATTATAAAAAATATCTTAGGAGAAAAATAAATGGTAGAGCTATCAAGAGATGATTTATTTACATTAGAAGAATATTCTGAAAAGAGATCAAGTTTTAGATCTGGCGTTTTGGATGAAAAAAAGAATAGAGGTGTCATGGTAGGAAATCATGTTCACTTAATTTTTGAAAATAAAAATACAATTCAGTATCAGGTTCAAGAAATGTTAAGGATTGAAAAGATTTTCGAAGCCAAAGACATTCAGGAAGAATTGGATGCCTACAACCCTTTAATACCGGATGGTAAAAATCTAAAAGCTACAATGCTGATTGAGTACGTTGATGTTGAGATTAGGCGTGAGGAACTTACAAAACTTAAAGGAATCGAAAGAAACGTATGGTTCAAAGTTGGTGATACTGAAAAGGTTTATGGAATCGCTGATGAGGATCTAGAGCGAGAAGATGACACAAAGACTTCTGCAGTTCATTTTATGAGATTCGAGTTTAATGAAACCCAAATAGCCAAATTCAAAAATGGTGCTGGAGTACTCGTGGGCATTGATCATGATTACTATGATGTTCCTCCAACAACACTTCATCATGACGTGGTGAATGCACTGGCATCAGATTTTAGCTAAAAAAACTATCAAACAACGGCCCAAAAACTCTTGCGGCCACCATAGTGCCAACAAGAATTAAGACTATAATAGATTTTTTGCTCATTCAATTAGCTCAAATGCCTCTAAATCAGGTTTAGACATTTCTTTTTTAAAATCTTTGTAAGTCCATGGCCAACTTGCCGGAATCCCTGCAGCATTTAGATACCAGCTGGTACAACCGCCTGTGTACCAAACAGTTTTTTTTGCTGCCGCAGCCCGATCCCTTTCATAGGTTTCTGTTATATCAGTCTTAACATCAATGTGACATTGTCTTTTTCTAATTATCTTAATTAACTCAAGTATGTAATTCATTTGTTGCTCGGCTATATCAATTAAAGAAAAATTTCCTACAGGACCATTCGGGCCATTTAATAAAAATAAATTTGGAAATTTAGGAATAGCAATCGATAGATAAGCTTTTGGATATTCTTTCCAGTAATCATCCAAATAAATTCCATCAATCCCAAAGGTTTTAATCGGTCTTAAAAATTGATCTACCCTAAAACCTGTTGCAAAGACAATTACATCAAGATCAATAACGTTATTATCTGATAATTCAACTCCCTCATTGATAATTTTTTTAATTGGGTTGGTAATCAATGTACATTCGGGTTTTTGTATTGCTGGATAATAATCTGACGACCAAATTAACCTTTTGCAAAGCGGTGTGTGATCAGGCGTTAGTCTTTTTTTAAGTTCCTCATTATGGATATTTTTTTCTAGATTTTCCTTGCATGCAAAAGCTATTTCATTAGCACCGATCGAGTCTTTATCCAAAAGAGCCTGAGAATAAATTTCAACGGCATTAAAGTATTCTTCAAAATTCATAGCTTCACTTAGATTTTTAGGGTCTTGGAATGACAACTTTTCTTCATCGCTGAAGCTTCCATTCTCAAGGGGCATCATCCATTGTGCAGTTCTTTGGAAATGGTACAAATGCTTACATTTTCCTGATAAGGCACTTACTATTTGAATCCCAGTGGACCCTGATCCAATAACGCCTATCTTTTTGTCTTTTAATGAAAGCTCATGATCCCACCTAGCGCTATGAAACTTATCCCCATTAAAATTGTTTATACCTTCTATATCTGGCAAGTATGGATGATGCAGGACTCCAGTTGCTCCAATTACAATATTGGCTTTGTAAGTCTGTGACTTGTTAGTAGTAATCTCCCAAACACCTTCTTTAAAAGAAAGACTTATGATTTCAGTCTTGAATAAGCAAATTTGATCAAGATCATTTTTAAAAAAAATTCCCTCAAAATACTTACGAATCTCTGGTCCAGAGGAATAATAATTTGACCAATTAGGATTTCTTTCAAAACTATAAGTGTAATGATGAGATGGAACGTCACAATGTAAGCCTGGATAACTATTATCTCTCCAGGTTCCACCTACCCCATCCGCCTTTTCAAAAATAGTTATGTTTTTAATTCCAAATTCTTTAAGTTTAATTGCAGCTAGGATGCCTGCCATTCCCGCACCAATGATTGCTATTCTTAAGTCTTTTGACATCAGTTATTTATCGGGTAGTGAGTTCCCTTCGAAAATGTTGCAAGCGCTTTTATATTTTTTATTGAGTGTGATTCCTCAGATAGAGGATTTTTTTCAAGTACGGTGAAATTAGCAAATTTTCCGCTCTCAATAGATC
>LUMI01000571.1_pt1 | contig 12213 bp, 6 predicted proteins | sample 729681 | NCBI WGS metagenome assembly LUMI01 (sample SAMN03860267, study PRJNA289734) | marine metagenome | biome: seawater column; feature: ocean; material: water; isolation source: Red Sea water column Station 34 - depth 10m | place: Saudi Arabia: Red Sea | collected 2011-10-15 | depth 10 m
CCAGAATTCCCATGGACCACCGAACCCGACATGATCAAATCACCATCGTCTGTTTCCACCAAGGCATTCAGATCATTGAATTTACATTTTGAAGGGTATCTTACTGTTTTCTGGATTTTTCCCTGCTTGGAGATTTTTACCAGGGCAGGCCCTTTTTCCCCATGCCACTCGGTCACTGCGTAAAATCCATCGCTGCTTTCAATCACATCCTTGTAAGATGGGGGAATCTGACCGTGTAATTTCTTGGTATTTTTCCATTTAAAATTAAGATCCTTATCAACTTTGATCAGGCCATGACTGTAAGCACTCAAATAGCCTCCGTCACTGGTTTTGATCATGGCATCCGGTCCTCCAAAAGGAGTACTCAAATCATATGATTTTTGACCTCTGGGTTCCCCTTCCTTGTCGACCTTGGCAAACCAGGCTTTGTTTGAGCTGTTCCCGGATACGACAAACCCACACTCTTCATCCTGAACTGCCTGCAGGGCGGACCCTTTCCAGTCGGAGTAGATTTTATTGAACTTTATGACCGAATTGTTATCGGACAAGGACGTGCTTAAACTGCATCCCCTTGAGGAATTGGTTTCTGAAACTGCGTCAGTCGAATCATTGTTTTCAGGTTCGGTTTTAAACTGACTCGAAAATGCTTCTTGAATTGAGTTTTTAGCAATATCCCTGAGGGTTTGTCCGATTTTGATTTTATAAGTTTTGTCGGATTCCAGTTCCGGAAGAGTTATGGCAACCAGAGTGTTTTCTGAATTCCAAAATACCTGGTCGATGGCTGAACAGTTCTTAAAATCATCAGATGAAATTTTTAATGACCCCGAACATCCATTGGTCGTCAGTGAATCCTTATCGATACTCTCGCTGAACCTTATTTCTATCTCGGTATCAATTCTTACGGATTCCGAATTGTCTTTCGGACTGATGAAAACCACGGTGGGAGGAGTCGAATCTTTGGTTGTAAAGTACCATGTGTCTCCAAGCAAAGAAGACTCTAAGGGATTACCGGCAAGATCAGTGATTTCATCCAATTTGAGTCTTACTCTATGCTCTTTTCCTGACCCAAGACCCTTTGAGGCTCTAAAAACACCTTTGGTTGAAGTAGTGGTGATAGCTCCATCGATGTGTTCTCCTCCGATGGAAACTATAAATGTTGCAGAATTGATACTTCCCTGTTCCATAGCTTCTGAAAACGTCACACTTACCTCTGAGTTTTCATCCACATCTGAATCATTGTTTCCAGGATTTATGGAAGACAAGTTTGGTGAATCCAAATCTATGGAAGTAAAATCGATGTTCACTTCTTCAAGCGTTTCAACCCCCTCTTTCCCGCCTTCCTTGGTTTCATCTTTCAAAGAGGATTTTGTGAGGCTATCGGTGAGTTTAAGGTCTTCAATAAAATTTGGTTCTTCAATCGATGCATTGACTCCTGAAACCGCCTGCGTGACAAGCATGGTCAGTTCCGTTGAGTTGTCCCCAACATCCACTTTTTTCAAACCCTTTGTCGCTCCAGAAGTAATCTTGCGGACCATTTTTTTGATTTTCTTGGCCGTCAGACCTTGAATCTTCAGTTTTTTGATAGCCTTGGTCGCCGTTTTGGTCACTTTCCGGACCATTTTCTTATATTGCTTTTTGGAGTAATCATCCCGTTTGATATCATCGATCGCCGAGACCATTCCTTCGGTGATTTTTCCCAGGAGATCACTGACGTTGTCGGACGAAAAACCTTCCATGGAAATCTCATTCAGCCCCGAGGTAGCTCCCAGAGTGATCTTCTCGGTGAGCAGCGTCAGATTGACTGACGAGAAATTTTCCATCTCAATCTCACCGAGGGCTCCCGTTGCTGAAGCGGTGATTTTTTCCAACATGCTTCCTAATTTTTCAGGACCATAATTGGAAATTTTGTTTGATGAACGTGAAGTCGAGGAGTCTCCCTGGATCTCATCGAGGGCTGAAGTTGCGCCTTCAATGGATGCTTCCAAGGCGAGTGCCATTTGGGAAACCTCGTATCCTTCCATGGATATCTGCGACAGTCCGAAGGTGGCGGAGGAACTGATGTTTTCGATCATTTTCTCCAAAACAGTGCTGTCATAACCTGACATCTGGATCTGATCCAGCGCTGATGTTGCTGAAAATACAATGTTTTTTGAAAGGCTGGTCACATTGTCTACAGAAAAACCGGAAACGGAGGAGACTCCTCCCAGAGCCTTGATCGTTCCCGAGGTGATGCTTCCTGCCAACGTGGTCAGATTATCCAATTCGACGCCACTGACCTGGATTAAATCCAGACTGTCAACGGCTTTCCCAGTGATGGATTGAATAATCGAGTCAAGTCGGTCCAGATCCATCCCGGAAATATTATCCAGGCTTCCTACTGCTGAAGCATTGATCTGCTCCACAACGGATTCCAGCTGCTGGATGCTAATGTCGGTTTGATCCAGGTTTCCAATGAGGGTCTCAATGATTTCTGAAGACGCTGATGAAACATCTGAAATTTTCAAACCGGCTTCATCCATATTCGAAAATGATTTCTCAGAAATGATCGTTAAAATATTTTCGACGGTATTCTTATTGGTCTCGTCATTCTGCGAGGTTCTCGACTTGGAGGATTTGAGAAGACTCCAGTTGATCGCACTGATCGCCTTGACGGTTTCATTGGAAGAAAGATTCAATGCACCCAACTTTGCCAGAGTCGCCTGGAGAATTTCGGGGTACAGGTCACCAATATTTTCATTGTCCTCAAGGCTTTTCTCCAAAATGGCCTGCCGGGCTGCTTCAACCACTGCAGATATTTGACTGGAACTGAGACTGGTGCTGACCGACGTTTTGGCAGACGAAGTAATTTGATGAGATCTGCCGGAATTGGTACTACTCAGATTCGTTTCCAGTTCTTGAAGAATCGTCGAATATAAAGAAGCTCCTTCAGACGGACTATTAGAACTTGTTTCCTTTTCAGGTTCTTCCAAAGCACAACTTGAAAAGAAAGTGGAGCATACGATAATCGATAGGATTAAACTCCGTTGCACTAGAATGAAAGATTTACCTAAATAGAAAAAATTCATTGTTACTCTCATAAGTATTTAAAAAATTCAATTTTTAAGAAGTTTGTAGATAACGATGAAAGACACACAAAAAATAATGAATCCAATAATGATTGAAAAATCCATTTTTAATTAATTTTTATATTTAAAACTTGCTTGGAGTCGATCCCGAAAAAATCTGGATTGCTGATGTAATTCATATTGGCGTAACAGATGCCGTCCTTTTCAAAGACACTTGCAGCTTCGTAAATGTTTTCCTGAACTCTGATATATTTTTTCTTTTTCAGTTGTTTCAATTTGGTTGAATTTAAGGAAATTTGAATCCCATGTTGATTTCCTAAAAGTCCATAAAATTTAACGTAGTTCATAAATCCCTTCTTTGTTGGTCGCATTATTATCATGTGTGAATCAAGGGACCTAGGTGAATATGGGAAAATCACGGAACATCCTGCAAATTACAGAACATGCATACCCAATGAATCTCCACAAATGATTGATTTCAGAGTGCGTGCTGTGTAGATTGAAATCCTTTTACCTGAGGAAATAGAACGGTTCATCCAATCATTCCATGTCGTTCAACATCAGAACTTTGGTCGTTATTTGGACAGTCATCCTTTTGTCTGTCTTTCTTAGTTCCTGTCAGAATAAACCTAAGCAGGAGTCCGAAATATCGGTGAGGTTTTTCATTGATACAGAACAAACCCAAAAGCCGGAGGATTTTTCGGAAACCTGGGATTCTTATCCTTCATGGACTCTCACAATCCTGAATCAAATGAAGCAGGATTTAGGGCGTGTCTGGTTTTTGGTGGAAGTTCCGAAATCTGAAATCGACACCGTTTTGGAGTTCCAGTCCTTCAACTTGATCGAACTGGAAGCTTATTCCATAGATGAAGGCCAAAACGTACAACCGCTTCAATCTTTAAAGCATCCACTTGGACACCACCATGGATTTCTCGTTCCGGGTCACCTCAAAAAACAAAAATTACTATTGATGACGGATCAGGAGATCGGTGGTTTTTTTCTAGGTTTTCAACAATACAGCATCGAACAATTCGAGCAGATCAAACTCTACCGTAGCCTGATGGTTGGGCTCGTTATCGGTTTGTTCCTGCTCTCACTATTGATGACCCTCCTGGTCCGTGGAAATCCTAATCAACCATGGTTGCTGGCCATCATCATTTCAGGTGTGATTGGGCTATTTCTGGAAAAAAGAATCTATACATTTTTAAATTTTGAAATAGATTCGATGACGTACATGAAAACATTTATGTTTCAACTTTCAATCAGCACCATTGCATATTTAAGAATCATTTCTTTTGAAACCAATCTGATCAAGAAGCAACCTTATTTTCTCATCGAAAGATCATTAGAAATCATAATCACCATTCTATTCATTTCAGGAATGATACTCAGTCTTAGAATGGATGGTATTTCTTTAATTCAGGACACTTCGATTCCATTTCAACTCATTGTCATTGGTTTTATTGTTTCCTATTTATTTTGTTGTTTTCTTTTAATTCAATCCTGGAACAAAAAACCCCATCTTAATGAGTTCAGCATCGCCTTTATTTTGGTTTATTCCTTGGTCATTTTTACCAACTTTTCTGTACGAGGAATCCTGCCGGAAGATTTTAACCTTTGGGATGGCAACTACCGTGCAGTGATCCCCCTGATCCTGGCCTTGATCCTTTATAAGGATCGGGAGGTCAAAATGAGAAACATGGCGAATTTGTTATCACTCCAGGACAAGAACAAGGACCTTTTTCTGGCACGCACCTCACATGAATTAAGAACTCCGCTTTCAGGAATGATCGGTCTCTGTGAAAACATGCTCGAAAAGGCGGAGGGACTGACCCCTTCCTTCATCCGCAAATTGAAACTCGTGGTCCAAAATGGATGGAGGATGAACCAGTTGATCAGTGACCTGACAGATTTTTCCAAAATGCGGGAGGGTCAATTGAAAGTCGAGTGCCGCCCCGAAGATTTCGGGGAAATCCTGGACCGGGTGAAGGAAAACCTGAAACCGGAAATGGAGCGAAAACAATTGACCTGGAAAATCAACATCAATCCGGACCTCCCTATGATCCATGCCGATTCAGACCGGATTCAACAGGTCTTGATGAACCTGATCGGAAACGCCATCAAATATACCGAGCATGGCTCTATTCTGCTGGAAGCGAGTGCCTCGAAATCTTTTGTTGAGGTAAACATCCAGGACAATGGTATGGGCATCCCCGAAGAGGAACTGAGGCTGGTTCTGGAGGATTATCAGCGGGGAACCAATGTTGCCACCACCCCCGGAACTGGATTGGGACTGAATTTGTCACGTCACATCATTGAGCTGCATGGAGGAGAACTCTCGATCGAAAGCGAAGTCGGAAAAGGGACGACGGTTGGATTCACCCTCCCGGTTTCAGAGCATAATGCTTCACAAATTCCAACGCCTTCCACCAATACCCCCTTGTCTGAGGAGGATCTCCAAGAGACTCCGGGACAGATTGAATCCGACCTACCCATCCCTGAAAAAGCTAAAGTGCTGGTGGTCGATGATGAACCGGTGAACCTGGAAATCATCGAAGATTTTTTGGAAGAGCTTCCATTGGAAATCACCTGTTATTCCAGTGGGGATGAATTTCTGAACCATCTTGACGAGGATGAGCCTGATTTGCTGATCCTGGATTTGATGATGCCCAACATGGATGGCTATGCCGTCATCCGTCAAATCAGGAGTGAATATTCCGCCCAGGAACTCCCGATCCTGGTGGTCACCGCCAATGAGCAGGAAAGGTTCAGCCACCAGTCTCTGTCCCTTGGCGCCAATGATTATCTCATCAAACCCCTGGAGGGCCGCGAATTGAGGATGAGGGTCCGGAGCCAACTCAGTCTGACCCGACAGCACCGCCTGCAGGAATCCGTGGAACTTTTGGAAAAACAGAAACTGGCATTAAAACGTGACCAGGGAAGGATGAAAAACCTACTGGATGGGGTGGACCTGTCACTTGCTGTGACGGACTCAAAAGGGAAGATCCTTCAGATCAACCGTGCCTTCGAGAGACTAAGCGGATACGCTCCTGATGAGATCATGAACAAGGAAATATCCCGCCTTTTTGTCCCTGCATTTCTTCCGCCGGAGGAAATGTACCAGGGATCCCAAACCCTGCAGCATAAAAACGGAGCCTTAAAAACCTACCCGCTTAGCTGTAAACCCCTCGTCGGCGCCAATCCGGAAGAATGGATTTACAGCATTTCAGGAGAAAAAGGGGCCTCAGAAGAGGAAATGCCTGACGCTTTTGAAACATTGAATCAGGAACTGGAACCCATCGATTCAATCGATTCGTTGAGGAACCAACTCGCTTCGCTGCTTCAACTGTCGGTCAAATTCTACCGTCTCTCCACAGGAGAGACCCAAAACGAGTTCGCCCAAAAAAGCGGATGCTGGCACCTGACTCTGAACGGGTCAACACACAGGGCTTACATGCTGGAAAGATACATGGATCCCAAACGTGTTCCCAAAAACCCCAACTGGGCCTTAGTCCTGAAAACATGCAATTGGGTGGTTGAAGAATGTCCTGAAAGCCATCCCATGAAGTCTGAAATCCTGCGCCTGAAAAATCACATCGAACAGAGTATTTTCCTGCAGTGAAGTTATTTCAGTTCCAATTCTATCAGTTCAAGATGCAATGGCTTCAGAGAGGGCCCTGGACGCAAAAACACTGACCATTTTCTTGCGGTAACCAAGATTCATGTCGGTGTTGTCCATCGGCTTGGCAAGTTTTGAAGCTTCGTACGCGGCGGCCTGAATGAGGTCTGAATCGGGTTTTTTCCCCAAAAGTTTTTCCGAAGCCTTGGAAGCCAGCACCGGAGCCGATGACACTGCACCGAGAGCCAGCCTCGCATCCTGACAGATTCCATCTTCATCGAGCCTGACCGATACCGCTGCTCCAAGAACCGGAAAATCAATGGTTCCCCTTCTCCGCAGTTTTTTGTAGACCGAGTTCCAACCTGACTTTTCAGGAAGGGAGATCGAGATCAGGACTTCATCCGGTTTTTTTCGGAGGTAGTGGATCCCGTCATCCTGGTAAAATTCCTCGGCTTTGATGGTCCGCTGATCCTCGTTTCCCAGGAGGATAAAATCTGCTTCAAGTGCCAGCATCACCGGGGCGCAGTCGGAGGAAGAAACCGCCAGGCATTTGGGGCTGCTTCGGGCCACCCAGCAGATGTCTCCGTCCTTTTTCATGCAGAATCCGAGGGATTTCCTCCAGGGATAATTCTGATTGTAGTACGTGCAGCGTGTATCGACACAAAGGTTACCGCCGAGGGTTCCCATTTTTCGCAATTGGGGAGAGGAAACCAAACCTGCAGCAGTGGAGAGGGCTGTGTAATGTTCCTGGATGAAAGGATGATTCGCCACCTTGTCCAGGGATACTCCGGCGCCGATTCGGATCCCGTTTTTGATTTCGATACGGCTTAATTCCTCGATCCCTTTTAAGGCAATCAGGAAATGCGGTTCGAACTGACGCCGCTTCATGTTCGGGTAAAGATCGGTTCCCCCGGAAGTGTACATGGCATCTTCACCATGTTGCTTTTTCAGTTCCAGGGCTTCAGCAAGGGTGGCAGGCTGGAGGAGTTCAAATGGAGGAAGCCGGAGCATAGTGAAATCAGGACGCTTCTTGGGTTTCCATGGATTCAGGTCTTTCCACCCGAATCGGTTCGGGAAACTCGATTTCAGGCACTTTGGCAGGACCGATCCTGGAAGCCGCTTTGGTTTTCAACTGGCTCAAACCTTTGAAGATTTTTTCCGGAAGCACCGGAACCTCATCGACCCTTACCCCTACTGCATCATAGACTGCGTTGGCCACGGCAGGCATGATCGGCAAGAGAGGGCCCTGCCCGGCCTCTTTGGCACCGTAGGGTCCATTCGGATCATTCGTTTCGATGAGAAAGACTTCCATTTCAGGCATTTCCAGGGTGGTCGGGCTTTTGTAGTCGAGCAGGGACGGAATCTTATGAAGCCCCCTGCGGAAAACCTGTTCTTCCATCATCACCTCTCCAAGTCCCATGTATGCGCTTCCCTCGACCTGCCCCATCACCTGGACCGGGTTGATGGAACGGCCGACGTCATGGGCCAGCCAGAGTTTATGGACCTGGTAGATACCGGTTTCAGGATCGCATTCGACTTCGGCAACACAGGCGGAGTAGCTGTAGTTTGGAGAAGGACCAACTCCAGCTCCCTTGAATTTGCCTCCACGACGCGGCGGAGTGTAGCTTCCTACCGAACCGAGGGTACCGAATTTCGCTTCGGCCCACTGGACCGCTTCGGCAAAATCGACTGTTTTGGATGTGTCCCTGAGAGAAACCACCCTGCCCTCTGAAAGGGTCAATGATTCGGAGGTACACTGAAACACTTCGGCTGCTGCAGAAAGGAGTTTCTCTTTCAGGGGACGGCATGCTTCGATTGCAGCATTTCCGGTCATCAGGGTCACCCGGCTGGAATAACTGCCCAGGTCCACCGGAGTCAGGTCTGTGTCCGCGGTGACAACGATCACCTGCTCGGGATCGATGGCGAATTCCTCTGCGACGATAGTAGCCAGTACCGAATCCGAACCCTGGCCGATGTCGGTACTGCCGCAAAAAACCGTCACACCACCGCCCCGGTCGATCTTCATCTGCACCCCGGAATGGGGCATCTTGTTCCAGTAAATCGGCAGTCCTGCCCCGGTAAGGTAGGCACTGCAGGCGATTCCGATCCCACGTCCAAGCGGAAGCTGACCATGCCTGTTATTGAATTGGGATGCCTCAGAAACTTTCTCGATGCATTCCTTTAAGCCGATGGTGGTCACGGTAAGGTGATTGATGGCCCGGGTGTTGGGCTGCATCAGATGTTTCAAACGTAAATCCGCAGGACTTAGACCCAACTCTTCAGCAAATTTATCCAACTGCACTTCAACCGCAAAACGAGGCTGGGGGGTGCCATGCCCCCGCTTGGGACCACAGGGAGGTTTGTTGGTGAAGACACGGAGTCCCTCGAATTTATAATTGGCAATCGGGTAGGTGACCGTCTGAAGAGCACCGGTGTAGTAGGTGCTGGCAACCCCGTAACTGCCGTAGGCACCTCCATCGAGGTAGGATCGGAAGTGCATCGCAGTGATGCTTCCGTTTTTTTTCATCCCGGTCCGAACCCACATCAGGACCGGATGCCGTCCACGATGACAATAAAAAACCTCTTCCCGGGTCAACGTCATTTTGACCGGTCTTCCGGTCAGCATCGACAGTTTGCAGATCACGACTTCATGGGAAAAAGGGTCCGTTTTCCCACCAAAACCTCCACCTACCGGGCAGGCGATGACCCTGATCTTACTGGGAGGAAGTTCCAACACCTTCGACAGAGCACGATGAACATAATGGGGGGGTCGAGGACCAGAGGGTCACCCTACCATCGGCCCCGCATTGAGCGACGGCCGCATGCTGCTCCATCGGCATGTGGGTGTTGCCTTCATAATGAAAGATGTCCTCACGGATATGATCGGCCTCGGAAAACCCTTCTTCCATGTCGCCGAATTCCAGGGACACAAATTTGTGGATGTTCCCCTGATCGGCGTATTCGTGAATCTGTGCATCGGTTTCAGCCAGGCCTTCCTGAACCGACATCACCGTCGGAAGTGGCTCATACTCCACCCGGATGTCCTCCAAAGCCGCCTCCGCGGTTTCCTCATCCAAGGCGGCCACCGCTGCGACCGGATCCCCAACCATCCTGACTTTTTCAACGCAAAGCGCCTCTTCATCCTGGCTGACGGGAAGGATTCCGTAGGGAATCGGAAGATCTTTGCCCGTGATCACGGCCAGCACGCCTTTGCGCTTTAATGCCCGGGATGTATCAATGGCGCTGATCTTCGCGTGGGGATGGGTACTGCGAAGGATTCGGCAGTAAAGCATCCTTGGGAGTGACAAATCATCCGCATACTGGGTCTCTCCCATGACCTTGCTCATGCTTCCAAGAAGAGTCCCGGTCCGGCTCGCCACTTTCAATTCCCTGGACTCATCCATGACTGGTTTCAGTTGTCGATTGATGTTCCAAAGAGGCCTTTTCCACCGCTTCGATGATTTTCGCATAACCGGTGCAACGGCAAAGATTCCCCGAAAGTGCTTCACGGATTTTCTGGGGATCCAAATCATCTTCACTTTCAATAAGTGCCTTCGCGCTCATCAGCATCCCCGGTGTGCAGTACCCGCACTGGGCCGCTCCCAGTTCAACAAATGATTTCTGCAGGGGATGGGGCTTACCATGTTGTGCCAACCCTTCCACGGTCTCGATTTGACATCCCTCGACTTCTGAAGGCAGAACCAGACACGAAAGCAAAGGCTCTCCGTCGATGATCACGGTACAGGCACCGCATTCACCAAGTTCGCAGCCATGTTTCGTTCCAGTCAGCTGAAGGTCTTCCCGAAGCACCTCGAGCAAGGTTTTGTGCGGAGAGGTCCAAACTTCGTGGTGTTCGTTATTGACCGTTAAATTGATGAGTTTTTTCATCACTTTCTTTAACTGGAACGCAAAAATCGTTTTGCTTTCATCTCGAACCGAGGCAAGCTTCCTGGCTCAACCACCTTCACCTCGGGGCGCAATCCAAGCCCACTGCTGATTTCATGGTGAACTTGTTCCTGAGCAGCATTCAGATCAGTACCAGGCTGCAATTCGATTTCAACATTCAATTCGGACATTTCGCCAAGACTTGAAACACGGATGCGGAATTCCACAATAGCATCGCAACGTCTCACCAGATTTTCAACCGCACTTGGGAAAACGTTGACCCCGCGGATGACCACCATATCATCAGCCCTTCCCAAAACTCCACCCTCGAAGCGGGCAAACGTCCGGCCGCAAGAACATGGCGCTTGATTCAGACGGACCAGGTCTCCGGTTCGGTAACGGATGATCGGAAAACCGATTCGGCTCAGGTTCGTCAAAATCAGTTCCCCTTCCTCGCCTTCCGGAACAGGTTCCAGAGTTTTAGGATCGACCACTTCAACGATGAATTCGCTTTCATTAACATGGATCCCGCCGGGCTGTTCCGTGCACTCGAAACTGTGTGCCCCGATTTCCGAAGCACCTGCATGGTCGTAGCATTTGATGCCCCAGGTTTTCTCGATGCGTTGTTTGGTTGCAGGAACATTCGCTCCCGGTTCTCCTGCATGGATGGCAAGCCGCAGCGGGATCTGATCCAGATCGAAATTTTCCTCGCGGGCGACCTCTGCTAACCGCAGGGCATAGGTCGGGGTGCAACACATTGCGGTTGCCCCGAGTTCCTTCATCAACTGCAGCCGCTGAAGGGAATCCCTTCCGCCGCCGGGGATCATCATTGCAGATACTTCCCTGGAACCCTCGACGGCAGCCCAAAAACCAATGAAAGGTCCGAAAGAGAAGGGAACAAAAAGCCGGTCTTCTGCAGTTAATCCCGCTGCGGCCATTACGAACCCCCAGCAATGTCCCCACCATTTCCAACTTTCCTCAGTATCCAGGACACGAAGCGGGACTCCAGTCGTCCCGGAGGTTTGGTGAAAACGGGTGTAGGCAGATTCCGGAAAAGTAAGATTGGTCCCGAAAGGCGGAGACTGTTCCTGGGCCTCCATCAGTTCGGATTTGGTAGTGAAGGGAACTTTTTGGAGATCTTCCAAAGATTGGATATCTCCAAACGAAAGTCCTGCTCGGTTCAATTTTTCCGTGTAAAAGAGGTTCTTGTTTTCCAACTTTTCCATCAACGATAAAAACAGACGACCCTGCCTGGATTCGATTTGCTCACGAGGAGCACATTCCAAGGTTTGGTCAAAATAGGTCATTCAAAATTCGTTGAAAGAATTAAATCGAAGCTGGATCCCTTCCTCTTTGAGAAGATTAATGTGTTCGATGAAAACCCATTAATCAACTTATAAAGAGACTGGTTTCTTCACCCAAAGCAAATGCGGTTCTTTATTTCACCGATGGCATTCCCTGGATTTCAGCCTTTGTCCTAAACAGGTATCGGGGTATAACCAGTCATGCAATTAAACCTATTGATTCCCCCAAATCGCATCCAATCAAACTTGCAGTCGATACTTTTTCGGTTAGCTTGTTTGGGTATCTATCACGTTAAAAAAAACCTTTGTTAAAAACCCTGCAAGCCCCTCTATTCAAGGA
>LUMI01000383.1_pt1 | contig 12184 bp, 14 predicted proteins | sample 729681 | NCBI WGS metagenome assembly LUMI01 (sample SAMN03860267, study PRJNA289734) | marine metagenome | biome: seawater column; feature: ocean; material: water; isolation source: Red Sea water column Station 34 - depth 10m | place: Saudi Arabia: Red Sea | collected 2011-10-15 | depth 10 m
TGGTTCGTCTTTCATTATCAGAGACGATGACCATTATCAAGATTCCTTCCAAGATGGACAAGGTTCAGTCGGTGAGTGGGCTGCTAGAACAGCGGGAACACATGGAAATAGCATTGGTGTTTCTATCTGTGCCTCAGCGACAGCTTACGAGGAAGTGAACAAAACTACAACGAGTGCCACAGAAGCAAAAGGTCAAACAGTAATTAGTCTCACAGACGCTTCCGGTTTCAATGTTCATGATATCGTCAACTTTGGTGAAACATTGGGATTTGAGTATCAAGTCACAGCGGTTGCCGCTGATGAGGGTACAATCACGATTAAGTTAAAAGATGATCCTGTTGCTGCCGGACTTCAAAATGAAATCACATCTGGCACTCAAGTTCGTCGCCGTTGGAGATTTTATGATCTTTTCGCTGCGGCTCCAGGCACATCAGATTATGCAACTGAGAATCAGAGGGGCATCAATGATGAAATGCATATTGTTGTATTTGATTTTCTTGGAGAGATAAGTGGTTTCTCTGTAACTGCAAATGGAAACAGAACAAATGCTGTTCTAGAGACTTATGCAAATCTATCTAAAAATCCAAGCGCAAAATCACCACAAGGTGATAGCATTTACTACGCAGATAAAATCTTTAGGTCCTCAAGTTTTGTATATTGGATGGACCACAATAGTGCCGGTGAAAACTGGGGCACAGATTTTGATGGTCAGGACACATTCATCGTAATGGAGGATGGTGGTTCAGATGGTGCTGGAACAGACGCTGGTGACAACATTGTATTGGATGCCACAGATACAGCGTTAAGTAATGCTGGCGGTAGAGTTCAAGGTGAGGATGGAGCAACTGCATATGTTGCGCTAGACACACCAACAAATACAATTTTGAAGAACGGCACTGACGATTATGCTCTAACAGCCGGTGAACTTCAAATCGGGTACGATGAATTTTCAGATGTGGAAACAGTTGATGTAAACCTCATTCTTGGTGGACAAGGTGGCGGTGCTGGTAACACTGCTTCCTCACAAGATACGCATGTTACCATGCTGACAGCGTTGGTTGAGGAGAGAAGAGACTGCGTTGCGTTTGTTTCTCCATATCGGGCAGCTACTGTCGGTGTCGCAAGTTCAAACACTGCCACAGAGAATGTTGTTGAAGCGTTTGATCTTTGTCCATCATCTTCATACGTTGTATTCGATAGTGGATACAAATACATGTATGACAAATACAACGATGTGTTCCGTTTCGTTCCTCTAAATGGTGACACGGCAGGACTTTGTGCTTACACAGACAATGTTGCTGATCCTTGGTTCTCACCGGCTGGTCTAAATCGAGGCCTTGTCAGAGGTGCTATCAAACTGTCATATTCGCCAAAGAAATCTGAAAGAGATCAACTTTATAGAGCAAGAATTAATCCTGTTGTTGATTTCCCAGGCCAAGGTGTTACTTTGTTTGGTGATAAAACGGCACTCGCAAAACCAAGTGCGTTCGATAGAATTAACGTAAGACGACTGTTCTTGGTTCTAGAGAAAGCGATTGCAACCGCCGCTAAGTTCCAACTCTTTGAGTTCAACGATGAATTTACAAGAGCGCAGTTTAGAAACTTGGTTGAGCCTTTCTTGAGAGATGTTCAAGGTCGTAGAGGTATCTTTGATTTCAAAGTAGTCTGTGATGATACGAACAACACTGGTGAGGTTATAGATAGGAATGAGTTTATTGGTGATATCTTTATTAAACCAGCAAGGTCAATTAACTTTATCACACTTAATTTCGTAGCAGTTCGCACTGGTGTGGAATTCTCAGAAGTAGTTGGAAGCTTTTAATTTTTAGGGAGTAACTTCACATGGCACAAATAGACGACTTCAAAGCACAACTTATCGGTGGTGGTGCAAGAGCAAACCAGTTTAGGGTCACAATCACGCCACCGTCTGGTATTGCTACAGGACTAGATGTTCGTAGAGCATCATTCTTGTGTAGAGCATCAAATCTGCCAGCTTTCACCCTTCCGGCAATCGCAGTTCCGTTTCGTGGTAGGAATATTTACGTTGCTGGTGACCGTACTTTTGATGAAGAGTGGTCAACGACATTTTTGAATGACACTGATTTTGCTCTTAGAACCTCATTAGAATTATGGTCAAACGGTATTAATGACCTTGCAGAAGCAACTGGTGTGGTGGCTGCCGCTGATTATCAGACAGATTTAACAGTTGATCAACTGGACAGAGATGATACAATTTTGAAAACATACATTTTCAGAAGTGCATGGCCAACTTCTATCTCATCAATTGAATTAGATGCGGGGTCTGCTGATGCAATTGAACAATTCGTATGCACATGGAGATATCAACACTTTGAAGCTTCCGCTGTGAACTTCTAATATTAAACCTACTAAATATAAGAATTAGTAGGAGTTATCATGGCTGAACTTTTTGGATATAAGATAACCAAATCTAAAGAGGAGGGCGGTACATCTTTTACCGCCCCAACCTCTGATGATGGTGCGATAGATATTGCCGGTGGCGGTTTTTTCAGTTCTTATCTAAACACTGATGGAAAAGAGAGAACTGACCTAGATTTAATTCGTCGGTATAGAGATATCGCTCAACAATCAGAGTGTGATACTGCCATAGAAGATATCATAAACGAAGGTATCGTTGCAAACGAAAGAGATATTTCTGTCCAAATCGTTTTGGACAATATACCATATTCAAGCAAAATCAAAAGAGCAATCACCGATGAATTTAATGAGGTGTTGCGACTTCTCAAGTTTGATGAGAAAGGTCATGATATTTTTCGTAGATGGTATGTTGATGGACGCATCTACTATCATAAAATCATTGACCAAAAAAATCCGAAAAAAGGAATAACTGAACTTAGATATATTGATGCCACTAAAATTAAAAAAGTAAGAAAGATTGAAAAAGAAAAAGATGTAAAGACTGGCGTTGACAAGATTAAAAAGATTAATGAGTTCTTTCTTTACAACGAAAAAGGTCTAGGCTCTACAGGAGCCAATCAAGGCATTCAGATTCATCCAGACGCTATCTCCTATGTCACATCTGGTGTGATTGATGGCAATAGTGGTAGAGTGTTATCTTATCTTCATAAAGCAATCAAACCTGTCAACCAACTAAGAATGATGGAAGACTCTTTGGTGATTTATCGTTTATCACGGGCACCAGAGAGAAGAATATTCTACATTGACGTTGGTAATCTACCAAAAGTAAAAGCAGAACAATACCTCAAAGATGTGATGAATCGTTATCGTAACAAGTTGGTGTATGATGCATCCACTGGTGAGATTAGGGACGATAGAAATCATATGAGTATGTTGGAAGATTTCTGGCTTCCACGGCGAGAAGGTGGTAGGGGTACAGAGATTACAACTCTGCCGGGCGGTCAAAATCTTGGAGAGATTGAGGACATTATTTACTTTCAAAGAAAGTTGTTTAGGTCACTCAATGTTCCCATCTCAAGACTAGAAGCAGAATCTCAGTTTACTCTGGGACGCTCGACAGAGATTACCCGTGATGAACTCAAGTTCACAAAGTTTGTTCAGAGAATACGAAAGAAATTTGTTCCGTTATTTACAGATATTCTGAAGACACAACTTTTGCTGAAAGCGATTATATCACCTGATGACTGGCCCAGCATACAAGAGCATATTCAATATGATTTTCTAGCGGATGGTCATTTTGCAGAACTGAAAGAAGCAGAACTTCTCAACGATAGAATTAATACTTTGAATAATATAGAAGCATATGTTGGAACATTCTTTAGTAAACAATGGGTTCAAAAGAATGTATTACGTTTGACTGACCTTGAGATTGAGGAGATGCAAAAGCAAATAAATAAAGAGTCAGGTATGGACCCAGAGGATGGTGGTATAAATCTACCTGATGCACATGGTGGTATCAGGAGAGATGATACAGCGGCAGGCAAAGTTGGAGAGCCTGGCCCGCCAGAGGATAGTACAGTATATAATCCACAAGAGGTTCCTCCAGAGGAAGAGCAACCAGAGGAGTAAAAAATGAATAGAGAAATTGTAGATGCCATTGAGTCTGGCGATAATTTAGAAGCAGAAACTAAGTTTTCTGATATTATGATGAGTAAAGTTGGTGACGCATTGGAGGGCCACAGACAAGAACTAGCAAATGATTTTGTCAAGGATACGAGTTATGAAACTGAAGAGTCTTGACGAGGTTTATAAAACTACAGTTGTAGAGAAAGACGAGCATAAATTATCGAAGGAATACAAGAAATTGTCTCCTAAAATGCGGAAAGCAGTCGATTCCATCTTCAAAATCATGGATGCTAAACCTTCAGATTTCCTAAATACTTTTGAGAAAACTATAAAAGAAGTGTCAAAAAAGTTTGGTGTTACTGAAAGAGAACTTATGAGATACTTTGAAAAAGAAATGTTGTCAACGTAGGAGTAAGATATGTCATTTAGACCTTTAAGAGTTGCGGGAACGGTTACTGCAACACAGACAGCCGATGATGCGGCACATGAAGCAACTCTTGGCAAGTTATCTCCTGGCGCTCAGTTCAGAGTGACAGAGTTTGGTGGTCAAGATGCTCTCTTTCTTATTTCAGATGATCAATCAGTTGCAACTTCATCAAACGCATTTTACTTGAAAGCAAGTAGTTCGGAAACAGTAATCCCTAATGTAGACAGGTCTTTACGATTCGCTTCTGGTGTTCCTATCGCACAAGATAATGAAAGTGATACGGGCGCTAATGCAATATTGCTGGAAGAAGGAACAGAAGACTTGACAGGGCCAGGACTTCTTCTATATGACCGGGCTGAAACAGAGTTTCGTATTTCAGTTATAAATGAAACCGCTGGTAGTGATTGTGCCGTTTTAGTAGAAGAGGTTGTTGTAGGAAATACAGGAGTGTAGTTGCCATGAAACTTATTTCAGAAGCAATTCAAGATGTAGAATATATCTGTGAAGAAAAAGAAAACGGTAAGAAAGACTACAAAATTCGTGGCATCTTCATGCAGGGAGATATCAAGAACCGTAATGGTCGTATCTATCCTAAAGATGTGTTGATGAAAGAAGTAGGAAACTACAATAGAAAATTCGTTGATGAGAATAGGGCATTTGGTGAGTTAGGTCATCCAGACGGCCCTACAGTCAATCTTGAAAGAGTTTCACACCTAGTTACATCACTAAAGCCAGATGGCAGTAATGTTCTTGGTGAAGCTCGTATTTTAGAAACACCTATGGGTAAAATCGTCAAGACTTTGATGGACGAGGGAACAAAGTTAGGTGTTTCATCTAGAGGCATGGGAAGCTTGGACGAGAGGAATGGTGCCAAGTATGTGAGAGATGATTTTTACCTTGCGGCAGCGGCTGATATTGTTGCAGACCCTTCCGCTCCAAACGCTTTCGTAGAGGGTGTTATGGAAGGAAAAGAGTGGGTTTGGAACAATGGTTCGTTGATTGAGGCACATGTTGCAGAGGTAAAGAAGAAGTTTGATGTTAAAAAGCGTCAAAGGCAAGCGAATATGGAAGCATTGGAGTTTGCTAAATTCCTCAAAAAATTATAATTTATAAATATTATCTAACAAAAGGAGACTTCCTATGTCTGAATTAGACCAAACAATAGAGGAACTTGAAGCGGAGGTTTTGGCAGAACTTGAAGAGGCTGCCCACGATGCTCCCACAAAAGGTTCCGTCCCTGCTGAAAAGATGAAAAAAGCAAAAACAGTGGGTAATGACGAAGTGCAAGATGGTGGTGCAGCCGTTGTCAAGGCTGATGCCGCAAGTTCGCCGACTGATGTTGCCGCTGATAAAGCAACAGAGGTATCTGGTGATGCACAGCAAAAGGATGAGGGCAAGCCTGATCCCATGCAAAAGATTAAAAAGGTCAGAGCCGAAGCTGCACATGAAGACGAAGATGAAGATGAAGAAGAAGATGATGAAGAAGAGAAGCAGAAAGACGAGATGGCCAATATGACCAAAGTCGAAATGCTGAATGCTATGTACAAGAAAATGGAAGGTATGAATAAAGAAGACCTCCACGCAACGTACGGCATGATGAAGATGGGTGGTCATTTACCCTCTGAAAAGAATGAGGGAATCGAAAACGATATTGATGAAGTTGTAGAAATGCACATTCAAGATATCGACATCACTGCCGATGTTGAAGCGTTGGTTGATGGTGAAGAACTTTCGGAAGAGTTTAAAGAGAAAGCCGCAACAATCTTTGAAGCGGCTGTTAAGTCGAAGACCCGTGAAGAAGTTACACGGATTGTTGAAGAACAACAGATTGCGATTGCTGAAGAAGTCAATGAGTATAAAGAAGCTCTCGCAGAAAAAGTAGATCAATACCTCGACTACGTTGTAGAGGAATGGATGAAAGAAAACGAGTTAGCAATTGAGCGTGGACTTAAAGGTGAGATTGCAGAAGACTTTATTTCTGGATTGAAACAGTTGTTTGAAGATCATTACATTGACGTTCCAGACGAAAAATATGACGTTCTGGAAGCACAGTCTGAGAAGATTGCTGAACTAGAAGAGCAGTTGAATAATATTATGGAGCAAAATATTGAAATGAAAGGTGTCAACTCTGAACTAGTTCGGGAACAGGTCATTGCAGAAGTTGCTTCTGATTTGACCAGCACAGAGATTGAGAAGTTTGCCTCTCTGGTAGAAGACGTTGAGTTTACAAGCGAAGATAGTTATCGCTCTAAGCTTGACACGTTGAAGGAAAGTTATTTCCCGAAAACTGAAATGCTAGAAGAGACTTTTGTATATGATGAAGATGACTACGGAAGCGCCGCACAGGACATTGATACGAGTGATACGATGAAGGCATATATGTCAGCTATCGGTCGTGTCGAGACTCGTATTAACGGGCGCTAAGTTTAATATTATAATACAATAGATGTAATAAAAAACAAAGGAGAAACAAATGTTTCAAGCAGAACATCTACAAGAAAAGTGGTCGCCAGTCCTAGAACATCCCGATCTTCCTCAGATTGAAGATGCCTATAAGCGGTCTGTTACCACTGTTATCCTCGAAAACCAAGAGAAAGCTCTTAAAGAAGATGCAGCTTTCCTCTCGGAGAGTGTGCCCACAAGTAACACCTCTGGTGTTCAGAACTGGGACCCGATCCTGATTTCGCTGGTTCGCCGTGCGATGCCAAACCTGATTGCGTATGACATTTGCGGTGTTCAGCCGATGACAGGACCGACTGGTCTTATCTTCGCCATGCGTGCCCGTCACCTGTCGATGGACGGTGAAGAAGCGTTGGTTGATGAGACAACTGGTGCGGCCGCTAACGGCTTCTCTGGTGACTTCTCGAACCAGAACGCTGCCGGTACAATCGGTGGTGGAGACATTGGTGCAAGTGAAAGCAACCCGGCCGTTCTCAACGACAGCCCGTCTGCTGGCACTTACACATTCGCAACTGGTATGACGACAGCACAAGCTGAAGCACTTGGTGATAGTGCTACAAACGCTTTTGCTGAAATGTCGTTCAGCATCGACAAGTCAACGGTCACGGCAGTTTCCCGTGCGTTGAAAGCCGAGTATTCGATGGAACTGGCACAAGACCTCAAAGCTATCCACGGTTTGGATGCCGAGACAGAACTTGCCAACATTCTTTCGACAGAAATCCTTGCGGAAATCAACCGTGAGGTTGTTCGCTCGATTTACAAGACTGCCGAAGCTGGCGCTCAAATCAACACAACGACAGCCGGTATCTTCGACTTGGACACAGACTCCAATGGTCGTTGGTCGGTTGAGAAGTTCAAGGGCCTGATGTTCGCTATCGAAAGAGATGCGAATGCGATTGGTCAGAGAACTCGTCGTGGTAAAGGTAACATGCTGATTGTGTCGGCTGATGTTGCTTCTGCCCTTCAGATGGCTGGTGTTCTGGATTACACACCTGCCCTCAACAACAATCTCAATGTTGATGACACATCGACCACGTTTGCTGGTGTGATGAATGGTCGTTACAAGGTCTATGTTGACCCGTATTCTGCCAACGTAGCTGCCTCGCAATACTACGTTGTTGGTTATAAGGGAACTTCGCCTTATGACGCAGGCTTGTTCTACTGCCCGTATGTTCCTCTCCAGATGGTTCGTGCGGTTGGTGAGGACACATTCCAGCCGAAAATCGGGTTCAAGACTCGTTACGGCATGGCTGCTAACCCATTTGCGGTTGCTGGTGCAGAAGCTGCCAATACTGCGGCAACGATTGCGCTCACAGCGAATGCGAATGCTTACTATCGTCGGGTCAAGGTTACAAACCTTATGTAATAATAAGAAACTTGACTACAAACTTGGGGGTGCCTTCGGGCACCCCTTTTTTGTTATCCTTTTGTTACAATGAAAAAATGGTAACTATATAATTCAGAGAGGTATCTTACATGAGTGAAACTAAGAAGTTAATCAAAAAGGTGAAGAAAATGGATTTAGGTAACCCAATTATTACAACTCTTGTTGGGCTTGTAGTATTCTATATCGGACTAAAAATGTTTTCGGGTGGTATGAAGTCAATGGGAAACCTTGACCATTTGTCGTATTTTATTCATAATCCACTTTGGATGTTTCTTGGTGGTATTATCATGACATTGTTGTGGCAATCGTCATCTCTATCCACCACCGCAATCATTGCTCTTGTTGCGTCTGGGGCAGTTCCTCTACCAGCGGCAGTAGCAGCGGTGCTTGGAGCTAATGTGGGAACAACAGGAACTATATGGTTAGCTGGAGCATTTGTTTCTGATGGTATGCCGAAGGGTGATACATTACGAATAGCCATGGCGCATACAGGCATGAACTTACTAATGGCTTTATCATTGTTACCCTTTGTTCATTACATAGCAAGATTTTTGAGTCGTTTCTGATGTTATAAATAACTATATCATGGCAACAGGTCCACTTGGAAGACAACCAGATAAACTGGATTATTTAAGTCCAACTCAATTTCGTTTTGGTATTAACCAATTACCGAAGGTTGAGTTTTTCACAGTCGCTGCGAATATTCCTGGCATCAACATGGGAGAGGCTATTTTTCCCACGCCGTTTAAGGATATTCCAATCATGGGCGATAAACTGACATATGAAAATCTAGAGATAACTTTTATTATTGATGAGTTTCTAGAAAACTATAGGTCGCTACATGAGTGGATGACTGCGATTGGTTTCCCGAAAAGCAGAAAACAGTTTAGTGATTTTAGATCAAATATCTCAAATACTCCTAGTCAACCGATTGGCACACCATCTCCAGAGAGAGTTGGAAGAACCACACCAGCGAACGCTCTATTTTCTGATGCTAACTTAATAGTGTTGTCGAATAAGAACAATCCTATTCTTCAAGTTGATTATCAGAATATGTATCCAGTGGCACTAAGTGGAATACAATTTAGTCAGGATGCGGCAGATGTTCAATATTTAACAGCGCAAGCAACATTTACATATCAATTATATGAATTTACCACATTATAAAGGAAATAAATGGACAAGTTAAGTGAATTACAGGCAGAAGCCAAAGAAGACCTTATTATTATAGATGATGAAGACCTACACCAACAATCATATAAAAATCAAATCATCAAACCAAAATGGCTGGACTATAAGTCCAAATACAAACTCATGATGTTTCAATGTAAAGGGGAACACAAAAGACTATATCGTGAGAAGTGGGAATACTATGGTGGTAAAGCTGATGCGAAGGTTTATGCCGCTAAGCCATTTGATTTGAAGGTTTTGAAAAATGACCTTCAGATGTATATCAACTCCGATGAAGATATTATTGAGCTTGAGAAAAAGGTTGTTTACTATGAGACAATCGTTGAGTTTATAGACGGTGTGATAAAGTCCATAGATAATAGAGGATGGGATATTCGTAATGCTCAAGATTGGAAAAAATTCTTGGCCGGAGGATTTTGATGCTAACTAAAATCGCTAAAGAAGTCTTAGAGGATGTTTCTTATTGGATTGGTTATTATGAAAATGTGATATCTGATGATGATATTAGTGAAATTTTTAACTATCCTTGGTCTTGGAATGCTTCAACTTACTCCAACCACAAAGAAAAAACTCAAAACAGTGAAGAAAGAGTAAAGATGGATGAGGTTTGGGTGAGAGAGGAAAATAGACCTTATCCAAAATTAAGAAAGTCTGTCTTACAATCTGCCAAGTTATACGGAGAGGATTATGAATTCTTTAGCTGTATACGTCATACCGATTTTCGTATTAATAAGTATGGTGCTGGCGGCTTCATGTCCTTACATATCGATAATATACACCACTCTCATGGTCAATCATATGGTTATCCCCAATCTTCAGTCCTATTGTTTTTGAACGATGATTATGGGGGTGGAGAAATAATAGTTGCCGGAAATACATATAAGCCATCAAAAGGTTCGGCTCTAGTGTTCCCTTCTAATTTTATGTTTCCTCATGAGGTCAAGACTGTTACAGAGGGTGAGAGGTGGAGTGTGGTATCATGGTTAATGTAAATAAACATGAAATATTTCCAACGGTAATATATCAGTTCAACTGTGGTTTTGATGATCTTAACCAATTGGATATTACACAAATGAATGCATTCATATTATCTAATGAAAAGGAAGATATTGTGAATCAGTCAAAAGACGGTTTGCATCTTCTCTCTACGTTTCAAAATTTAAAAAATATTATTCTAGAACAAAATAAAAAGTATTTAAGTGATTTACAATATGAGTTTGATAAAATAGAAATTACGAGTATGTGGTCAAACCATCTAAAGCCAGGACAATCACACCCACCACATACACACTCTAACAATCTACTATCTGGTGTATTCTATTTATATACTGAGTCTCCAGCATCTCCAATACAATTCTTTGACCCTAGAGTTCAATCAAGTATTTTATCTCCAAGAAATAAACCAAACAAATATAATTCAAGCATGATACAGTTTCTCTGTTTGCCATGCACAGGATATATTTTCCCCGCTTGGTTACAACATTGGGTTCCTCCAACTCCTGTAGATAGAATTAGCATATCTTGGAATATTATTGTAAGAGGTGAATATGGGGAAGTTGGAACTTTCCAAAATGCTAATATCTAAAAAGAATGAGGTCAATCTAAGACTTACTGATGTTGAGCCATCCGTTGCGGCTGAACTCAACGACTTCTTCACCTTTGAAGTTCCTGGCTTCAAATATATGCCTGCTTATAGAAATAAAATGTGGGATGGAAAGATTAGATTGTACAATATTGTCACAGGTGAAATATATGTCGGGCTTCTTCCCTATATAGAGGAGTATCTTAGTAATAGTGGTGAGCGTTATGAACTGGCAGAAGGAATCAGAAGTGAGAGAGATATTGCCTCAAGTGTGGTGCAAGGATTTGTGCGAGGACTTAGACCCACTCTTAATGGACAAAGAATTAAAGTACGAGATTATCAAATTGATGCCATTGCCCACGCTATTTCCACAAATCGGGCTTTGCTTATTTCTCCTACTGCTTCGGGCAAATCACTAATAATATATTGTCTTGTTCGATACTATCAAATGATGGAACTTAAGACTTTGATACTAGTTCCGACAACATCACTTGTCGAACAGATGTATAAAGATTTTGAAGATTATGGTTGGAGTTCTGGAACATATTGTCAGAAAATATATCAGGGCCATGATAGGAAAGTTACGAAGGATGTTGTCATATCAACATGGCAATCTATTCACAGGATGCCCAGACAATACTTTAGACAGTTTGGTGCGGTGTTGGTCTGACAGGTACATTGGATGGAACGCAAACACACAGACTAGTGTTAGAAGGTTTATTTGGTAAAGCAAAATATGTGATTACAACTAAAGAGTTGATAGACGATAAGACGTTAGCTAATCTAAAAATTGATTGTATAATCTTAAAATATCCAGACGAGGATAGACAAATAGTAAAGGACTTTGAATATGCCGCAGAACTCGAATATATCGTTACTAAGACTGAAAGGAATTATTTTTTATGTGACCTTGTGGGTCATATTAATGGCAACACTCTCGTCCTTTTCCAGTTTGTAGAAAAACATGGTGAACCATTGTACAATACCATAAAAGATAAATATAAAGAAAGAAAAGTATTTTTTGTTTATGGGGGAGTTGATACAGATACCAGAGAACAGATAAGGGAGATAGTAGAAAATGAAACAGACGCAATCATCGTGCCCAGTTATGGCA
>LUMI01000483.1_pt1 | contig 12166 bp, 6 predicted proteins | sample 729681 | NCBI WGS metagenome assembly LUMI01 (sample SAMN03860267, study PRJNA289734) | marine metagenome | biome: seawater column; feature: ocean; material: water; isolation source: Red Sea water column Station 34 - depth 10m | place: Saudi Arabia: Red Sea | collected 2011-10-15 | depth 10 m
CAGTACATGGTATTAAATCACCAACAATGATTGGTATAGGTAAGGGGGGTAAGATACTTTCTCGTGACTGTGACTTAATTATTGCAGACGACATTGAAGACCACGCATCTACAGCACAACCACGTGCAAGACACAATACAAAGAACTGGTGGACTACAACCCTTGCATCACGTAAAGAGGAACACACAGCAATTATTGTTATTGGTTCAAGACAGCATCCTGATGACTTGTATAGTTCTTTAGTAGAATCAGAAGCATGGGAAACAATAGTAGAAGAAGCACATGATTCTAGCTGTACTATTCCTGAGCTAGAAGAAGAAGAACACTATGATTGTATGCTTTGGTCAGGATTTAGAACATACAAATGGTTAATGTCAAGAAAACGTGATGCTATGACTACAGGTGGTTTACAAAGATTTGAAATGGTTTATCAGAACAGACCAGGTGAAGGTGGTGCTGCTATTTTTGATTTAGAAGCTATTACTAACTGTATGCATAAAGATAAAGTAGTAGGAGAAATACCAAAGAACTCTTACTTAGTAGCAGGCTTAGACCCTGCAGCATCAGGTTATCAAGCAGCTTTCTTATGGGCAATACTTGATGATGGTGAAGATGAACTACTACAAATGGTAGATATACAAAACAATAAAGGTGGTGGTATTGAAGAAGCACTAAAAGTTATTAAAGACTGGCATCAACAATATCATTTGTATCACTGGGTTATAGAAGAAAACAACTTTCAAAAAGCAATACGACAAGACCCACGTATAAAAGAATATGCAAATAGAAATGGAATTATCTTAGAAGGTCACGAAACCTATAAAAATAAATGGGATAGTCATTTTGGAGTTACGACACTAGCACCTATGTTTCAAGACAAACTAATAATTTTACCATATGGCAATACAGAATCTATGGTTAAAGCAGAGATGTATAGAAAACAATTATCTTATTTCTCAGCAAAACGAAAAAATGTTTATAAATCTGATATAGTTATGGCTAGTTGGTTTCCGATTAAGGTTTTGCGTAAGTTGCAAAAAGCACACTACTCTGATATAGGAATTGACTACATACCTAGCTATGATGGGTTTGATATAGTAGAATGGAATGACGCTCCATGGAGATAAATGTTAGTTAAAGATATATTAGATAGAACTCGATTTTTAAAAGAGATGCATGATGAAGCACTGCCTGATAGAGCAAGGTTTCGTGCAATTATCAACGGTGGTGAAAACGGAATAAAAGCATTATTAGGTCAATCAATGACTAATGCAAATGCAGATAATTTACCTGCTCCTAACTTATTGCTTTCAGCTTTAGATAGACTTGCACAGAAAATAGGTAGAATACCTTCTTTAGATGTACATATCACAAACCCTAGAGATAGTGAAAGAAACAAAACTAAAAAAGATAAATTAGAACGTATTGTTACATCATATGACCAGTTTCAAAAACTAGATTTACAACTACCACAAGTAGCTAGATGGTTACCAGGATATGGTTTTGCCGTTTGGGTTATTACAAGTAAGACTGACCCACAGGGCAATGTATATCCAGTAGCAGAACTACGTGACCCATACATGACATTTCCAGGTTATCAAGGTGCTAATCAGATGGCAGAGGAGTTAGTAACTATTAGAACTATTCCTGCTGATGTATTAGTAAGAATGTATCCTGAACTTAAAAGCTATTTTTCTGAAAAAGGTGAAGAAGTACAAGAACCGTATGGTTTTACAACAGGTATATATACAAACTATGGTCAAGAAGGTTCATGGGAAAATTCTAATGACAATGGCGAAACTGTTGTTGAATACATAAATCCTGAAGGAACATACATTGTACACGTTGCATCTAATAAAATTGTAGATTTTGTACCGAACCCATTACAATCAGGTCCATCTTTTGTATGTGCTAAGAGATATTCTTTTGACCAAATACAAGGACAGTTTGACCAAGTTATAGGTTTAATGTCTGCAATGGCAAAGATTAACGTTATGTCAGTAATTGCAATGGAAGATGCAGTATTTACAGAAACTAACATAGTTGGTGAAATTGAATCAGGACAGTACAGAAAAGGTAGAAATGCAATAAATTACCTTACTCCTGGTTCTCAAGTAATTAAACCAGTCAATAACTTGCCGTATCAGTTGTTTGAATCAGTATCAAGAATAGAAAGACATCTTAGAACTGTTGCAGGTTATCCAGTTAGTGATGATGCTATTTCACCTAATAGCTTTGTTACAGGTAGAGGACTAGAAGAATTACAAGCAGGTATTGGTGCTATGGTAAACGAATACCATATGGTTTTACAGAATGCTATTCAAGAGTTAGATTACAAAAGATTAGAGTTTGATGAACTATCTTTAAATAAACGTAAACCATTGGTAGGAACACTACGTGGTTCAGCATTTGCTGAAAACTATACACCTAGTAAAGATATTGCAGGTAACTACCTAACTAGACGTAAATATGGAGCTATGGCTACATTTGATGAGGCTAGCAAAGTTGTTACAGGTCTACAGTTGCTACAAGCAGGTATTATAGATAAACAAACTATGCAACGTGAAATGGATGGTTTAGAAGATTTACAAGCTATTAATGAACGTATTACTAAAGATAAAGCAGAAAGTGTTATGTTTGATTCATTGTTAGCACAAGCTAGTCAAGGCGAAAGTAAAGCTCAGATGGCTTTAGTAGATATTTATAATAAACCAAATTCAATGGGTACAATACTTAAAAAGTTTTTTACAGCCGAAGAACCTGAAATGAGTCCACAAGAACAAGCTATGGCTCAAATGGCAGGTGCAGGTGGACCACCACCACAACCAGGTGGAGGACAACCACCAAGCCCTGAAGAAGTATTAGGATTAATTAATCAAGGGGCATTACAACAAGCACCATTAGGAGGTCAATAATGCCTGAGCCATTAGACTTTGAAAGAACCAATAGAAGATTTCACGAAATTGTAATGAATGAAGAATGGGAAGTAAATAAACTAGATGTTGCTGAACTGTACTTAAATGACCAGTTAGCAGAATATCAAAGAGAAGACTATGACAACGAATGGAGTAACATGGATGGACTTACAATTATTTATGTTCCAGGTTATGGAAAATTACAAATGGTATGGATAGAAGATGACAAGAGGTAATAAAAAGGCATTTGCTATAGATGCACAAAGAGGTGAAGGTTCTGCTGAAAGAGAAAGATTACTTAGAGCACAACCTTTAGAAGCAGAGACAATGCCAGTAGCAGAACCTGCTGCTGTAATAGAACCTGTTAACGAACAACCACCACAAATGAGTCCATTAGCAGGAAATGTATTTAGAGGAACGGATAGACCTAATATTGAAATTAAAGATACATTACCAACAGTACCAGGATTTGAAGTAGAAAAACCTGAGGGTATTGACAGGACTAATGCTCTATTAGCTGCAATAAATGATTTACTGGGAGGTAGCGAAGAAGCAACGGCAATGATGAGGTAATATGGGAATATTTGGATTTGAGCCAGTTGATTTAGAGCTAAACAGTTATAACAATCGTCAAGCAAGAGATAAACAATACAAAGCTATAAGAGAAACTTTATCTTCACAAAAAGATTTAGGAGAAAACTTTGAAGCCATAACTAATAAGTATGGCAATCAATTATCACGTGACGTATTATTAGGTACGTCATTAATGGGATTTACTGATGACAACCCTGAGTTACTTTCACTTGTAAGGCGACAAATGGAGATGGATGCAGAACAGTCTGAAAGCCTTTTAAAAAAAGCAGGAAACTTTGGTAAAGGACTTGTTCGTTCTGCATTTGTAGGTATGGATTCTTTAGCAGAGAGTTTAGTTAAAAGACCATTTCAAGCAGGAGTTAAAACATTAACAGAAGCAGGTAAAAGTCCTTTTGCTGCTTATGCTGCTATGTTTGGTGGTTTGTTTTTCGGAGTGGGTGACGACCTTATGTTTCATTCTGTAGGATTAGGTAAACAATATAGACAAAATATAAAAGAACTAGGTCCTACACAAGCAGGTATGGCAATAAGACAACTTGTAAATGGTGAAAAAGTAAATTTAGGAGAAGGATTTTTTGGTAATTCTACATTAGCTAGGGATACTGATATTTATAAAGAAATAGCATCTACAATACAAGACCCTTCACAATTAGAACAAATAGAAAAAGTAATACAAGAACAATTAGGTAAACCTATTACACAAATAGAAAGAGATAGAGTAGAAAATAATTTGTACAAAGGTGTAGTAGTTAGTCCAGGTAGAGTAGCTGCTGTAAACATTGCAACACCAGGAACTGATAGATATAAATTTATTTCAGGATTAATTGATGGTGTAGTTACATTAGGTCTTGACCCTACGAACTTAGCAGGTGCTTGGGTAAATAAAGCTACTAAAGCAGGAAAAACATTTTACACAGCAACAAAAAATCCTGGTATGGCAAAAGCTAGAAGAGTACTTAGTTCAGACACATATCAAAAGGTATATGTTAAAGACCCAAATAATCCTGGAAAAGAGTTAATTAGATATGTAGATGTTGGAGATTTGTATTTAACACAAAAACAATACACTTTTGATGAGTTAAACATGCTTGCTAAAGAAAGAGGTATGAAAGGTGCTCAGTATTTAAAAGATAAAGATGGTAAATTAGTTAGAGGTCCATTTGAAGCTAAAGAAGGTGCAGTTGCTCAACCTGCAGATGCGAGAACAGTAGGTAAAATTACAGAAGATAGTAAACAACTAGAAGTTAAATTTAACCCAAAGGACCCTGACGCTAGTGATAAAGCATATTTTGAAGCACTAAATAAAGGTGCAGTTGGTTCATTTGATGTTCCAGAAAGAAGTGTTTACGGTGGTATCTTTACAATTAGAAAAGAAAATTTACCTGTTAAATACAAAGGAAGTGGTAGAAGAGGAGATGTAATAGTTCTTGATAGAGACAGGTTGTTGCATCCAGGAACAAGAGATGAATGGATTGAATTAGTAAATAAAAACCCTGATAAATATGGAAAATATAAACACCCAAGAATATATGAAGAAAACGGTAAATTTATTACTACTGGTGTAAATATGCTAGAAACTCGTAAAAAATTTCGTACAAAGGATGGTCGTTTTAGTTTCAAAAAAATAGACACGGGTGAAAGATTAAGGACTTTTGATTCTGCAGATGAAGCTGTTGATTTTGTATTAGCTCATGAAGCAGAACACGCATTAAATTACATAGGTAAAGGTACATCAAAAACTGTACAGCAAGATTATACTAACCTTGTTAGAGCTAAAAAAAGATGGGCAGATTCAAATTATAAAGATAAAAAATTAGAGAAGTTACAAGATGACCTTACTAAGATTTATGAAAAAAGCCTTAACAACAAAGTATACAAAGATTATAAATCAGGTAAGATACAAAACTACATAGGTCCTGACGGATATGACATATCTAAAGCATCTGCAGGATTAGTAAGAAAATTAAATCCTAATGTACATAAAACATCTTTTGAAGAGTGGCATTTAAACCAAGGGCGAAAAATATATGAGTTCTTATACAAAAATATTAAATCAGGTGGAATGAAATATGAAGACGTAGCTAAATTAGTTCCTGATGTATCTCCTGCTACTAAAGGTGCAATACTTAGAGCAAAGAGCTCAGCAGAAATTGGTGACATAATTGCTAAAGAAGTAAGAATGGGAAATATTACTAAAAGATTAGACCCATATAGTTTTACTTTTAGGGGTGGTGTATCTAGGAAAGCAGGAAAATTATTTGGAAGAAATGGTAAAAGTTTAGATGATGGAGGAAAAATTGACTTATCAGACATGGGAGACTTTTTAGGAGTAGGTGCTCTTATAAAACGTAAAGCAACAGACAATCCTATGTTTAGATTGTTTAAAACTGTAGCACCAGGAAATATAAATGTTTATTCTCACACTGTAGGTTACAGGCAAATAGAAGATTTAATTTCTGCTTTACCATTCTCAACAAAACAAAAAGAAAAACTGTATGACCAACTTATTGACAGTAATGCAGCAATACAACAAGGAATAGTGGAAGGTAGAAAATATTCTCGTATAAGAATTACTGAAGAAATGTATAACTTACTTCTTGGTAGTAAAGAAGAACCAGGTGGGATACTTACCGAATTAAATAAACTTATGGTAGCTAAAGGTTTTGGTAAAGAAGTATCTAGTGGAATTACAAAGTTTATGGCTGAAGTTAGAGAGTCAAGAAAGTACTGGGTATCTCTAGTAGGAGATGAAGTAGTTGATGTAGGATTTACAGGAGCTAAATCAAAAAAACCTGGTGCATCTGCAGCTCGCTCAGCTACAGCCCAAAGAAATGTAGATGAACTTGAAGGGTTCTTGTCTAAAGGTGACAATGCTGCTATAGAAGATTTTTTAATGAGATACTATGACGGTGATTTAGAGTTCGCACAACCAACAGCTCAGTTAATGACAGAGATGTTAACAGGTAATATTCCTTTACCTGATATGCGTGAAGTGTATAGAATACTTGGAGAATTTAGAAACAACTTATATAGACTTACAGGATTAAGTAGGTTACCTTTTGCACCGAATCGTATTGACTTGCCACAAGTATTAAATAAAGAGAATAAATTATTTAAAGTAGTTGATGATATGCTAGATGACGATTATGCAATAGCAGCAAGAGAAAACAGAGAGTTTGCAGAATTTTTAGCAGGTTGGGATTACCCTGATTACTCTACTTTAAAAAAGCGTAGTGATATAAAAGATTTTAGAAAATATGTAGAGAAAGCACAAAAAGATGCTAGATACAATTTATATCAGGCTTATGCAGACATAATAGGTAAAGAACCACCTACAAGATTTGACGGTGAGTTACTAAGTATATTTAGTCAGCTAGATGAAGCTGACATGATACAAAGTGCAGCTAATGCAGGAAATATATCTAGTAACGCATTGACACAAGGTATAGCTAGGTTGTTTTATAGAGTAGATAAAACACAAACTGAAAACATAAGATTAGTTAATACTGCTGTTACAAGATTCGCAAACAATGTTGTAAGCCAAGCCTGGAAGCCTTTACAGTTATTAAGATTTGCATGGACTGCACGAGTAATCTCAGAAGAGCAGTTACGTATGTATGCAGCAGATATGGGCAATATGTGGACAAGCCCTTGGTCTTTATTTGCATATGCATTCAGAAATAAAGCAGGTAAAGATGTTCTTGGTACAGATATAGCAAATTCTATAATACATAAAATGGCTATGTCTAAAGGTTCTCAAGGATTAATCATGAGAAAGTCGACACACATAGATAGGTTTTATGATGTAGCTAGAAAAGAAATTGCTTTAGGTGAACCTGCTTCAAGAAGTAGATATGCACAAGGTTGGGCTACGGAACTAACACAACTAGCTAATGACGATTTAGCAGTAGCTATAGCACAAATAATGACAAGAAGTAATAAGAAGTTTACAAACTTAGAAGACTTAGCTAAACATTTAACAAATGATTCAAACAAAGGCGATGAACTATACGAAGCATTTTTAGACTGGGTAGACTCAGGTGATTTAATATCAGGACCAACAAGACAGCAAATTAGAAATGAAGTTGACAGAACTTTAGAGTATCTTGAAAGTATACAAGCTAGGATTGTAGATAAAACAGGAGGTACTTTTAAAAAGTATATAAAGGTAGATGGTAAAAAAATAGAGATACCAAAGAATGTAGTTTATAAAAACAGTGTAGACCCTGATGGTTTACCTCTGCGTGTGTATTACGAAGTTGACGAATTTAGAAAATCAGAAGATTATATCGAAGGTATTGCAAAACAAGAAGTATCTTTCTTAAAATCTGCAGCTGGACAGCCTGAAGAATATAGAAGAATAAAGTTAGTTGGAGAATCAATGTCAGACGATAACTACAAGGCATTAGTGAAAGAGCTAACACGACACGTAGAAAGTGGTCCTGAAGTTGTAAAAGTATCAAGACGTATGGATAAAACTAATACCTTAGGAGATGTAGTAATAGATAAGTCTGTGAAAGCAACCAATGCTTTATTTGATTTATTTATGTCAGCACCTACAAATAAATTATCAAGGTCTCCTGCATTTAAACAATCTTATTGGAGAAGAGTTGCAGATGCAGCAAATGGATTAGAACCTAGGGCTTTACAAAAAGTATTAATACAAGCAAGAAAAGCTAAAGTCGATAGGAAAATAATTAAAAGATTAGAAAATACTCCAGGAACTGTTGGAGGCATAACAGAAGATGCTCTTACACAGTTTGATGAGTTAGCAAAATCATTTGCTTTAACAGATGTACAAGAACTTTTATATGACATTAATAGACGTTCACAATTCTCTGAAGGATTAGAGTTATTATTTCCATTCGCTGAAGTACATAAAGAGATAGCAAAAACATGGACAAATTTACTTAGAAATAATCCAACAAAGTTAAGAAAGATGTACATTACTGTGGATAGCTTAAAAGAAAGCGACCCATTTAACTTTGATGTATTAGGTGGAGATTCATCTGACCAATCAAGTAGTTTTATATACACTGACCCATTAACAAATGAACAAGTGTACGTTATACCTGTAGCAGACCCAGTGTTAAATAATATATTTCAAAAAATAAATAATGATTTTTTTATTGATTCTAAGCCTTCTACAAGTCAAGAAAATATAAATAATACTTTGCAAGGTAATGACCCTATAAACAACGAATTTATAAAAGAAGGTATGCCAAAAGTAGGAGCAGATGTAAGAATGAGAACTGTAGGTTTTACATCATCAGCAAACATTGTTGCAGGTGGGATTATACCTGGAGTAGGTCCTGCAGTACAAATACCTGCAAGGTTTCTATTGCCAAATGATAAAGAGAAATCAGCAATATATGAAACTATATTTCCTTTTGGTAAAGGTGACACTATATCTAATTTCGTTCCATCTTGGGTACAAAAGATTTTTGGTGCATTTGAAGCAGGAACAGACGAATGGAAAAGAGCATACTCAAACACAGCTAAAGATATGTTAAGAGCAAAAATACTATCAGGAGATATTGTAATAAATAGTGAAGATGATTTATTAACAGCATTAAGAACAATTAAAAGACAAGCAACTTTTATGACATTTATGAGAGGTGCTATTCAAGGTGTATCTCTTACTGGTGGTAGTTTTAGATATGAAGCTGCAGTATCACCAGGTGGTGATTTACATGTGAACCCTGCCCGTGCAAAAGAATTAGGCTTAGACCCTGAGGGCAGATACTTTGCATTTAACGTATTAGCAAATGCTTACTACAGAATATATGCAGAAAATAAAGGAGACCAAGTTGCAACAGTACAAGAGTTTTCTAGTTTGTTTGGTTACGACCCTACTGCTTTACTTATATCAAAGTCTAAAGAAATTACAAGAACTCCTTATACAGTAGAGGGTATAGACTTTGCAAATACTGATAAAGAAACTCAGTATGCTTATGAAAAATATCCAAATGTTGCTTACTATTTAACACCTGATGTACCTATAGATGAGTTTAGTTATGAAGCATTTATTAACACATTTGATGAAGATAACATTACTGGTATGGTAGCTAGACAAGACTTAACACTAAAAGACTGGGCATTATTATATAATCAAGTCGCAGGAAAGTTTGCTATAGAAAACCTAAGAAGAAATGTATCAACACCAGGACAAAGAGGGTATATTCAAAGCGATAAAGTAAGAAACGAAGTTCTTAGTAGAGCTAATCGACAAATGGTTGAAATATTTCCAGGGTATGATGTAATGCCTAGAACTATAGGAACTGCAGACTATGACCAACTAGAGAGAGAATTAATAAGAATGATAGAAGACCCAAATATACCACAAGATTATGAAGTGGTACTTGCAACAAAAATATATATAGAATCGCTTAATACATTTAGACAAGGACTTATGAAAAAGCAAGGAAGTCCTAATGTTTCTGATAAAAACTATTTTGGGTATGAAGCTAGAAGAGCATTAGAAGAAAAAGCTAGAGAGTTGTATACTAGGTACCCTGAATTTTATTATGTATACAATGATATTTTTAGACCACAATTACAAGAAAATGTTAGTAAACTATTACAAGAAGGAGCAGGTTTACCGTGAAATATGAAGACATAGATAGCATAAGTGATGTAATACAGTATTTAGATGGTGGTAATACTCTTACTGGGTCGCAGGCTTTTGCTTTATCTAAGAAACTTAATATTGATTCTAGGCGTATTGAAAGGCTAATTGAAGGAAGAAAACAAGTTAGTAACGACATAGATGATATAGCAAGACTTGCAGGACAAGGTAAAACATTTAGTGAATATCAGATATGGGCATTGTCAAAGTCACTTCAAGTCTCTGAAGGAGAAGTTAATAATGCTATAGAACAAGGATATGCACAAGTAGAAGGTGATGTAGCTGATGGATTTGCAGGAAGACTTACTGGAATAGGAGGAGGCACTGGATATATAGGAGGAAAACCAGGTGATACCTTAGGAGGGGTTGGTCCGTTATTAGACCCAGATACTGTTTCTTTTGTTAGTCCGTTATCAGAAGAAGACCTAGATGCAATACCTCCTGCACCTCAATATATATTTGGAAGTCCAGGTGGAAAGTCAATAGAATTTGCAAAGTACAGGGGAACTGATGATGGTGAATTAAGCCCAGTACTACCTCTTAACTATGAAGATACTATTGCGAACAATAGCTGAAGATAAATATGGTGATTATCCTGTATATCTTCCTGATATGGCTGATTCTATATTCGGACAATTTATTTCTAGTGATACAGAAATTATATCTTTACAAAGAAAATTAGTAAATGCAGGATATTTAACAACAACATTTGACCCTGGAAGATTTGATGAGGCTACAGAATTAGCTGTAGAAACTGCAATGGGTGTACACAACTCAGAAGGAAGAACACCTAATGTACCAGAAATTGCAGGTGCTTTATTAGATTTTTATGGTGTAGATACAGAGGGCAACGCAGTAGACCCTACTGTTTACGGTTTTACACCTGAAAGAGCTAGGGAAATAAAACAATTTTTTATGAATGAGTTAGATGTAGACATTGAACAAGAAGACCAAAGAATTAGAGCAGACTTAGTAGTTGAAGCTCCACGTATTGACGAAGAGCAAGCAGCTTACACAATGTTGCAGATGATACAACAACAGTATGGTTCAATGGGTGTAAGATATGACAATATTAAAAATGCTAGTACTTTAGTTAATAAACTACTTAAAGATGTAGCCGTAGAGTCTAAACAGAAAGAAAAAGATTCTATAGCTGCAAGTAAAGCAGCAGCAGAAGCTGCCTTAGATAAGCAAACAAGAATTGATTTATATAGACGTTCAAATCCTAATTTATCAGATGATGAATTAGCATTACTATATCCTGATGTATTTGCAATGGAGACAGTAGATGTAGTTGGTGAACTTGGACCATTCGGTTCAGGTGCAGGAAACTTTAGAGAAAACTTATTTGCTAATAGATTATCAAGAAGTATAGAGTCATTACTTAAACCTGAATTAGAACTTGATGAACAAAGAAATGCACTTAATCAAGCAACAGCTAATTTTTATAGAGCTGCAAGAGGTGCTAGAAACTTAGTACAAGGAGCACCTTCTTTAAATAGAGGTATTAATACATGACCCCTGCAGAGTTAGCAGCATTACTCATTAGTGCTGCTGTTAAACTTAAATCAGCAGGAATGGTTTTAGATAAAGACCCGTCAGAAAACTTTAATGATTTAGCTACTTTAGTGTCTATTGCTTATGCAGAAAACCAACAAGGAGAAAATATTGGCACAGGTCAATCTATATTACTAGATGAAAAGGGTAAAAAAGAACAATCATTTGGACCATTTCAAGTTAATAAATTTTGGTATAAAGACCACACAGATAAAGGAGATGTAACTGTAGTAAACAATGAGTTTACTGAGGTATTTGACGATAAGTCTCCTGAAGAAATGGAAGACCTAGTGCAAATTCCTGAGAATGCTGCTCTTGCAGCAGTTATAATTGCTAACAGTAATAATGGATATGAGAACTGGTCTGTGTATAATAAAGAGGTATATGGTATTAAAGACCAAGATTTTGATTCTGAGTTTTGGCGAACTGGGTTTAATGCTGCAGCAGAAGAGTATTTTAAGCTACCTGAGGA
>LUMI01000675.1_pt1 | contig 12071 bp, 17 predicted proteins | sample 729681 | NCBI WGS metagenome assembly LUMI01 (sample SAMN03860267, study PRJNA289734) | marine metagenome | biome: seawater column; feature: ocean; material: water; isolation source: Red Sea water column Station 34 - depth 10m | place: Saudi Arabia: Red Sea | collected 2011-10-15 | depth 10 m
GCAAAGGCCATCTCCAGCGGATACGCCGCACCGTCCTGGTCCTCTTCCAGGTGGCGGAAACTTTTCCGCCATCATCATCTTGAAGAAGAAGCCCTTCAGTTCCGTGAGTCTTTGAGGAAAAAGGCGATCAGGTTGGAAACCAGGATCAATCCTGCAAGCAGCCAGAAAACCCTCTGAAGTCCGAAGAGGTCTGCCACCATTCCTGAAAGTACGGGGATGCCTATGGAAAAGAGGGACTGGGTCCCGAAGACCAGACTGATAACGGTTCCCCCCATGGTTTTACTGGTCAGATCCAGAGCCCAGGAATGGACCACCGGCCGGACCCCGTAGAGGACAAAACCGAGGAACGCAATTCCTGAAACGAAGAGGATCTGGCTTCCCGCGATTGCAAGGAACGCAATTACCAGGGTGCTGAGGGCAAGGCCTCCGACAACAATCGGCCTTCTGCCGATACGGTCCGACCAGGCACCTGCCACCGGGGAGGAAAGCACTCCTCCCAACTGCATCAGAGAAAATCCGACTCCGGTCATCATCGGTCCCGCCTCCAGGACATCGGTCAGGTAGAGGGGGACGAACATCAAAAGCCCTACCTGGGCGGCGGCGCGGAATCCGGACATCATGGAAAGTCCCAGCAATTCGAACTGCCGGAACATGATTTTCAGTTCGCTAAGGTAGGGTACTTTTCGGGTTTCCTTGGTTTCTGCCGGAGAGATGGTTTCATGGCGGCTCAAGACGGTCCAGATCCAGAAAGCCACGACAAAAACAGGGACGGTCGAGACCAGGGCGGTGTCCTGCCAGGAAAGCATTCCCAAAACGGCTCCGACCATCAGGGGGGCAATCGAATCACCAACGTTGGCACCCAGGGCATGCACTGCCAGAGCGTAGCCTCGGTTATCGGGATAGCGTTGATCGCGATCATCAGTGCCAGGGGGATGACACTCCAAGCCAGGGAGGTTCCCCCGAGTGCCAATGCCCCGAGGGTCAGGGAACCGCTTTGAATCAGCACCCGTTTTCCGGTGATGTCCGTCAGTGCTCCGCTGGCGAAGTTGGCCAGAAAGGAAGCCAGGTGAAAGACCGCAACGAGGATTCCCGCGTTGGTGTAGCTGATCTGAAGGGTTTCCTTGATCCAGGGGAGAAGCAGGTAAAAGGTTGCGGCGACCCAGTGGGTGGCACCATGTCCAACTCCCACCATCAACGCAGGACCCTGCTGGGACCAGGGAAGCCCCGTCCAGCGCTGGATGCTCGCACTCAGAGCCATGAAACCATCTGCTTAGGATCAAGGATGGATGTGGGATCAGGCATCCAACAGCATCTTTTCGTAGGCGAACAAGGCGGTGCTTCCTCCGGTGTGGAGGAAAAGGATTTTTTCATTTTTGGAGAAAGTGCCTTTGCGGACGTGATCGATCAGGCCTGCCATTCCTTTTCCGGAATAGACGGGATCGAGCAGGATTCCTTCGGTTTTCGCCAAGAGATGAATGGCTTCCAGGGTTCCTTCGTTGGGAATCCCGTATCCTTCTCCGACGTATCCATCATCCGCATCCACCCGATCGATATCGATGTCAGGAATTCCAAGCTTGTGCGTGGTTTTGCTGACCAGGCCATGGACCGCCTCAATTTGCTTCTGCCTCGGATTGCGGACACAGATGCCAAGCACCGGCAAGCCTGCATGGATTCCTTCCAGCCCTGCCACCAATCCGGCCTGGGTTCCGGTGCTTCCAGTGGCATGAACGAGACGGTCGAAAACCAGCGACTGCTGGTTGATCTGGGCATTTAATTCGAGGGCGCATTCCACATAACCCAGGGCTCCGACCTCATTGGAGCCTCCTCCAGGAATGAAATACGGTTTCGCGCCTTCCTGCTCGAGTTTCCGGCATGCTTCCTGGGCTTCCGCATTCATGTCCAATCCTGCGGGACGGTATTCGATGGTGGCGCCAAACATCTTGTTCAGCAGCACATTACCGGTCTGTTCGTAATTTTCCTCGTGATCGGGAACCCTGCGTTCCAGCAGGATGTGACATTTCATTCCATGCAGGCAGGCGGCAGCGACGGTCTGGCGGGCATGGTTCGACTGCACCGCACCCTGGGTGACGAGGATATCGGCTCCCTGTTCGAGTGCTTCACCGACGAGGAATTCAAGTTTTCGGGTTTTGTTGCCTCCAGTGGCGAGCCCGGTACAGTCATCACGTTTGATCCAGATTTCCGGACCTCCGAGGTGATTACTGAGTCTTGTCATCGGATGCAATGGGGTCGGGTTGTGGGTCAGCCGAACCCTTGGGAAACGGTTGAGATTCATTTTTCTAGGTTGTTCAAATGATGATTGATTAACACGACTTTACTGCAGAAAACGTCTGATCACATTTTCCAGCAGCCTGGAAATGTTGTTGTCGAAATTGTTCCAGGGCAGACTTCCGCAAAAGGTGATGGACCCGGTGGAAAAAACCTCTCCCCCGGAAGGAGTTCGAAAGTAGACAATATCCGAACGGATCAGTTTCTGTTGTTCTTCCTCGCCGGGCCAGTTGGTGATGTGGGTCAGCATTTCCTCCGGAACCAGGACAAAACTCGAAGTGTGGTTTTCGGAGCTTGCCACGACCCTGACCTCTTCAGGAGTTCCAAGCCTGACATCGGCCCGGTCCAATTCGAACCCGGCAGCTCCGCCTCCGCTGAATCCGAAATCCCCAAGAATTTCCTGGTCCTCGATTCCTTCGAACATCCAGGCCAGATCCGGCGCACGGGATTCTGTGGTTCTGCGATAATAGGATCCTTCGAATTTGCCCTGGGCGGAAAACCCGCCTCCGGCAAGCAACTGCGGCGGACGTCCGTTTCTCCGCCAAAGTCCTCCGTAGGCGCCGTCAAAGGAATGGTAATACTCGCCCGGCTCCGCGGCCCAGGCACGGATCCCGGACTCACCACGACGGATTTCGATCAGTTCGGGGTCTTCAGGACTGAGGGCGATTTTCCAGTAAAAACCGTTTCCTCCGAGGTAGACCAGCCGGCCTCCCTGATCTCGGTAATTTTGTAAAGCGTCAAGCGTCTGGGGGGTGTGATATTCCGGATGGGATCCGGTGCAGAGGGCTTTGTAATCCCGGATGGAATCCACTCCCTCTTCATGCAATTCCCGATCGGTGATCAAATCAAAATCAATCCCTTTCGCCTCGAGCCAGGCATAGAGATGACTGTCCGCCTGGTAATGACGGAGACCTGAACCGTTTCCTTCTCCGAAGGTGATGTAACCCGGACGCAGGTTCATCAGCGGTCTTTGAGCAGATGCATAGCAGATCCCGCTGTTGTCACTATGGAAATTGTAGGTGGAAAGTCCGTAATGGCGGAAATCCGCGGGGTTGTGGGGATAGGCATTCCAATCCCTGATACGCTCCCGCCAACGGTCCTTGAAATCCGGTCGGGCATGGTTGCCATAAACCGTGTAGGTGAAGGTGGAGACAAGAACACAGAGGTCCGCTTTCCTTTTCCCCCGGGCGGGTAGAACAAAAAGCGGGATGAAATCCTCGTTGCCCTCGCATTCGAGTTTGACCGCATAGATTCCGCTCCGTAGGTCTTCACTGAGATGGATGGTGAAATCGGTGTCCCAGCCGAAATCATAAATGTCATCTTCATGAAAATGGATCGCGCCATAATCTTCCGGGGCATGCCGCCAGCACATTTCCTTTCCATTCCAGCAGGAGCCCGTCATTCCCCTTGCAGGACAGTTCACCAAAGACCCTTCCAGGTTTTCCGGACCTAGGTCGATCATCCTGGAAGTCGGGATTTCCCTGGAAAAATCCCAGCGAGCAAGGAGTCCATCCGGAATTTTCCCAGAAAAGGCCTGTTCGATCTCCTGCTGGTCTAGGGAACGGGAAAAAATCTTGGGCTCCTCGAGTTTGCCGTTGAAGTGAGAATCGATGGGACCGGAGAATTGAGCACCGATCAAGAAAGGAATTTCCTGGGAAACACTCTCAAAAGCATAATCGGTGGATGAACCGATCTGGTCCTCGCTTTTTAGCCCTGGATCGAGAATCGCCTTCCCAAGGGTGAGTTTGGAGGTTTGGGCATCATAAGTGAGCCATGCCTGATACCATTTTCTTTCCCTCAGGCTTCCTTCGAGACTGAATTTCCGGGTATCTCCGGCTTTTCCCAATTCTGCAGCCAGGCAACCTTCATCATCCAGAAACAAGCTCCAGCCCGAGGTTGAATCCTGGTGGGAAATCAGGGTCTGTTCGCCGGACCCTGGCCGGGTCGGCCAAAGAGTGATCAGCGCACTAAAATCTTCCAGACTGCATAAACTTCCGGTGGAATCCACTCTTCCATAGGACCCTGGGAAAAATTTCTGCTCCCTGGAGGGATAGGTTCCTTCCCAACTCGAAGGGATATTTTCCAGTTTTACTCCGGGACCCTCAGGATTCGGATCGGCATAACGGACCCGAACCAGGCTTGCCTGATAGGGTTGCTTCGAGAGGCTGCTGACTTTGATATCCAAAGATTCTCCGGGTCTTGCGGATAGCCGGTCGGCATAACCGGACAAAGGGAGATCTTGTCTGGTGGAATTTTTTCCCATGGAAGAATCGGATGGGGGTATCAAATTTCTGTTTTCTATATTCAAAGAGGGTAGTCAACCACAATGAGGCACATGCTACAAGACGGAGAAAACTTCAGTTTCTGAAGCATTGACGAAAAAGACGGTTTCGATTAAGTTGGAACTAATTGAATTGAGCTCCAAAAGATCGGGGCCCTAAATCCATCCAGATTGTCATGGAAGGCGCTTGGAGGATGAAAACCTATACCGTCCGTTTCCGCTGCAAAGCCCGTTTGGAGCATGAAGAATCAACCACGGAGTCCGATTATGAACTCCAACTGGAAGCGGAAAACCTGGAGGATGTCTATACCCGTCTCGATGATTACCTCGAAAACTGGGAGGAAGGCGCCTCCATTCCGTTGAATGCCCCCGGGGGTGAAATTGCCATTGAAACCCTGGAGATTCTTAACTCAGAAGGAGAAGTGCTTTATTGAAAATCCCGGGACGCTTCATCCTTTTTCAGGATCCCAGATTAATCCCCGGATTTTCCAATCTTTTTCAGTTTTTCCGATTTTCAATCAACTCAGGTAACCTGCTTCTCTGGCGTCTGTGTTGAATTTATCCAGCACCTTTTCCCGGACCCCCTCGAAGAGTTCCTTAGTGAGGAAATGCACCCTTGGGAGATCCCCTTTGGCTTCGCCAACGAACACTTCATCCGCCATCGCGTAATCTTCAACCGTAGCCCCCTGCTTCTGTTCCAGGGCATAACCAAGCAGGTGCGCCTGGTAGGTTGCTCCTAGCAGCTGGCTGGTACTGAAATCCACTCCTGTCACAGAAGAGATGGCTTCCGCGGTTTGTTGGGGAGCCCCGAGAGTGAAGAGGCAGCCTCCGTGGAGATTGTTGTTGATCATCTTCCAACCTTGGGTGGTGATTTGTTCCACCCAGTAATCAACGGATTCCGGCTGGCATTTTGGATCGTTGACGTAGAGCAGAAAGGTCCTCATCGACATGTGGCCCCCTGCAGTGGCGAAGGGATAGCCCGGGTTGGTCTGGGGTAAATACGCTGAATGCTCAACGCCTTTGGAATGCATTGCGTAGGAAGCACCGCCGATCTCTTCTGAAATTTTCTTTACTCCTTTGCCGAACAAAGGTTCTCTGCCGTAAGCAATGTCTTTCATTAACTGTGCGGTAGCCTCTGCGTCTCCGAACTTGAGGCCTCCAGCGACCGAATCTCCACCTCTTTCATTGCGGTCCATCAGATAGCCCAGGGTGACGCCTACCGAAATGGAGTCGAATCCCAAATCATCGGTCAAACGCGCAAGCTCCAGGTTTGCCTGCGGATCGAGGATGCCGAGGTTGGGGCCCATCAACTCCATCGGCTCAAACTCGTAACGGCCGACATAGTCGCCTGCTTCCTTGCGAGCTTTTTTGGGATCCGGATCTTTCCCATCCGGGGAAGCGGCATAGACATCCTGGTGACAGGAAATCTGGCAGCCGAAACACTGTTTGTCGATGATCACATAATCCTTGGAATCCCGGATGGTTTCGATGTGGACCGGTTCCGCCAGGTTTTCTCCATCAGGTGCAAAGTTTTTAAATGGCAGCACGCCATTGATATCGAGCACGCGCTCCAGCCTTCCGGTCCCTCCACCACCATCACGGTTCATGGGATGGCGGTAGACTTTGCTCTGGTCTCCGCGACCGATTTCCTGGTTGATCGGTTTCAGCCGCTCATCGCCTTTGGGATAGTCATCTTTTTCTGCATAGGCAACGATGGCGAGGATGTTTTTGGAACCGAGTACCGAGCCCATCCCAAGCCTTCCTGCAAAGCGGAATTTATCCTCACCACTCATCAATTGTTCCTGGGTGCTTCCGACAATGCAGGCATACCAGACTTTGTCCCAATTTTCCCCGGCAGGACCAATCACCGAAAAATGGGCATGATATTTTCGTTTCTCAGGCTGATTGTAGTTTTCATTCAACCACTTGAACTTTTCGGGAGTCATGGCTCCAATCATGGAGTCCGGTGCGTCGTCGAGGCTGATTTCCGGACCGTCAATACCCTGCCTGAGAACGAGGATGCTTGGGCGGGCAGCACGCCCGGTCAGGACTAGGTCATCCAACCCGGTGGAACGGTACTTCCTGCCGAAACTCCCGCTCATCGCCGACCATGACGCCATTGGTGCGCCTTGGATCGTCCGTTTCAGGGGAGAGTAGGCGGTGAAGTAGGTTCTCAATCCAGTCATATAGGCGGTTCCGGTCAGGCAGCCGATGTTGACCACCAACGGACTTTCCGGTGCAAATGGATCTTCAACCTGGTATTCGGACATGATCTTAAAGGAACGACCGATTCCTCCCAGAAAATCCATCTCATCCTGAACTTGAGACTGCTTCAGGTTGAGGCTTTGCTGGCTCAGGTTGTAATCGGCTCGGGTCAGGAGGTAGTCGGTGATTTGATTCGGCGAAGACGAGTCGGTTTTCATAAATACTCCAAACAAATTATGTGGGTGGATCGGTCTTAAGTTGTCCAGTTTATAACAGGAAAGTCAGCTAGAATCTACAATAGGTTTATCACTCATCAGACTTTATAGCCTTTGATTCCATTGGAAATTGACTGCAAAGGATACAACCCGCTTAATGAACCTAACTGTTTTTTCTGAACCAAAAATGGGATTTAAATTCAGGCAGAATAGGAAGTCAGATCATTTCCCGTATCTGCAATCGGTCTGAATGTAAGACAAAAAGTCTTCGGAAAAGAAAGCTTCAGCCGAAGGTAACGCGGATGTTCTGGAAGGATTCAAGGAAGAATCTGGAAATGAAATAGATGACGATGATTCCTCCGACAAAGAGATCCCCTTCTCCCTGGGTGGGACTGAAGAACATGGTGAAGTTCCCGGGTGGGTCCATTTTTTCATCGGGCGGCCGACGCATTCTCCAGACCACCATGATTACGGCCATTCCAACGGCCAATCCAAGCCAAGTCATTATTTCTCCTTAATGATTTCCGTTCAGAATGCATAATACGGTCCTAGTTCTAGAATCGGAAGATTTTTGAAGGAAACCCCAGATAACCCGAATCATTTCCATTCATTTGCCCCGGGCCAGGGCTGTAGGCTTGGATCGACGACCACCGGCCAGTCATTCCTTCTCGGAACATAGATGATCTGGCGCTTGAACCATGAATCCTGATCAGGAGAGTTTACGAACGATTCCTCAGCCATACGTTGCCTTTCACTGGCTCCTTGTTGAGGGCCAGACGTGCTTGGTAAAGCCCAAGCTAATATGGCGACGGAAAACCATACATAAACAATTTGAACCCCGGTAAACAAAACCATAAATTCGTCCGATGAATGATGTGGTTTTAAATCTAATGTACCAGAATCTTATTAAATTTCAATAGCACCAGGAAAAAACAGGAAATTCGTGGAGGACTATCTTTTTCAACGAATAGATTTTATCTGTTCCAGAAGTTTCTATAATCCATTCTCGGGTTCTAAATTTTGAGATTAAATGCAATAATGCGGACCTTCGGTAATTAGATATACATGGAAATGAAACGAGAGATTGAAAATGCCTTCATATGTCACAAAAGAAATCATATTTTCATGGAGTTCTCTTGAAGCCAATTTGACTGAAACATCATTTATAACAAACAAATCAATTTAAAAATAATCATGTTTTCTTTTCACACCCACGAGGTTTTGTCTTCAATCCATAAAGTTGAGAGTGATTTCTGGGAAGAAATGCTTGATAAGCTTTACAGCAAGGTGGTTCAGAAACACAAATCGTGTTTAGGGCTTATCAGTAACACCATCAAAACTAAGCCTAATGACAAGGTTGGAGAGTTTTCAGAAAATACTCAGTTTCTTTTTAAAAGTAAAATTGATCCTGATAAACACGACTTATTACTTTTAATTGATAAAGATAAGTTTAATGCAATTTTTCAGGAGTACCTTGCTTTCGAGGAGGATGATCGAAGTGATTTTTACCATCTCAAAGAGAAATATGAGATAGGCTTTGAAATGCTGGTCTATCCCCTTTATACCCAACTAGAGAAAAAAGCATTTTTGATGCTGGAACATCCCACTGAGAAAATAATTCTCGACAGGATCTGCAGTGAAATCAACCGTATTCTTTCAGAAAAATGAACAGCTTTGATAAAAAATATTTTTAAAAGAACAAAATCTGAAAATATTTAAACGGCTGATGAAATCATTGAAGATTAATGGATTCAGGTTCCTGATCGATGAAGTTTAAAATACACCTTATTGTTTTACTGATTGCCTCGGCTTCGCTGTCATAATCCTCAAAATCATATTTTTCGAAAACGGATTTCAGTTCTTGGTAGTCATTCTCTTCCAGTTCCATTTCAAAACAGGGTGTCGCTCCAAAACATCCGCCGACACACTTTTCTCGTTCAGTTGCAAAGATCAGATCGTTACTTTTCATTTGAAGTGCAGATTCAACCGCTTTTTTGACAATGTCCTGATCAGATTCCAAAGACAATTTATTTTTTAGCTCTTGTATAATGTCTTGGTGAGTAGACTTAAGGCTGAGTTCAAATTTCATATTATCCTCTATTTATTTTTAATTGAATAAATAAATTAAATTAAGAAAAATTATTTTTATTATCATTGAAAATTTTATTGTTTAAGTAACTTGGTTGATGAATCCTTCAAATTTTTCCAGAATTCTTTCCAATCAGAAGTCTCTTCCGGGGTAATATTGGTACTATTATCTAAAACTTCATCCATACGGGTTAGAACTTTTCGCGACTGCCTCATCACAGACTCATATTCTTCAATTTCAATGACTTTGTTACTTATTTTTACTAAAGGTTTTGTTTCAGCTTTATCTGCTTTGGGATCATTCATTGGGTTCAAATACAATTTGTTATCATTTAATTGTGAATCTCGATAAAAAATAAAAACAGCAAAAAACGAACCAAGTCAAGGTCCCATGATCATACTCATCGACTCGCAAAGCATGTGTGATTTCCTGGAACTGCTGGAGCTGAAGGAAGGAGTAGACCAATTCATACAAAACAATTTCAGTCCGGCCGGAAAAACATGTGATTGGTTGCCTCAGATTTTGAAGTTAACCAAAAGCAAAAAGCAATGATGAAACCCCGAAATAGACAACCCAGGCAGCTACTGCAAGCAGGGCTCCTAACGCAAACCCTGGAAACATGAATCCGATCCGTGAATGAGGATTGAGCCTTCGCATTTTTTCTTGGGGATCCGCTAAGTCAATGAATTCTTGTCCAGTCATAACTTTTCCTGTCATAAGGTGAGTCATGACCATTAAATCGGCATGTTCAGCAGAAACTTTATTATCTACAATGCTGATGTGACTGAGAGGGAGACTTCAAAATTCTACAATTCTGCTGAGCGCAAAAGATTTTCTGGACTAGACTCGCCTTCTCTGAATGAAGAAACTCATCCACGGCCTGTGTGGGATCTAGAATGTGAACCTTGAAACACTCATTTATATTTTACTTGAATAACTGCGGATCTGAGTCCAACTGATCAAAGGGAATTGTTAAGAGGTAATGACAATCCACCTTTTCACCATCTCCATCAAGATTGGTTATTCCTGATGGACAGGGTCGGGTAACAGCAGTGATATTTGGTGATGACCAGGTAGCCCCTGTCTTAGCGGCATTCACATTGTTAGATTCAAAAATTTGGGTCAATGCCAGAACCCATATTCCCAATCCAACAAATAGTAACACTATTCGATCACTTTTATTCATACCAGAATCCATGAAAGGTTTTTTACAAGAAGAAATAATTTATCTGGATATCCCCGAGTTTTGAGTTGGTGTAATAACTCGAATCCGGAAGAATCCGTGCAGTAACGATTGATTCTCCATCAGCAATATCAATAGGTTACGATAGGATCATTCATAACCGCGGATTTTTTATTCTTCTTTGGGATTGAGTCAGTCGTGCATCCCAACACAAATATGGATAGAGTCAGAAGTGACACAATGACTCCGATGGTAACATATCTCCAAATTCTAAGAATCTTGTTCATAGATGTTAGAAACTTATAAAAGGATTCAAATAAAAGAATTTGGAACGTAAAGCATGGCACAAGAGGCGTACATGATTGAGTAGTAAAATATTTTCTTCATTTGTACTTCATAGTAAAGGTTTAGGGATTTAACAATCTTTACGCTAAAAAAAGAGAAGTTGATCATGAGCTTTTTTCATAAAGAGAATTAAGATGGAGCTGGATGCGAATTGGGTCTGCGATAACGATTCCAGAGAAGTTTTCATAACGTACTTTTTTTACCTCTATATCGGACTTTGGATTTTTTCTGGATATTTGGTAACAAGAAGGATAAGTCGGAATGATTCTCTTATGGGTAATCTTGGTCCCGTAATATTTTTTGGATTTATAATTTTTTTTGCTTCTTTTGAGCTTCTGGAGTGGATAAGCAGCGAAATTTGTCAGACAACGGGGAATTGATGATGATGACCACTCAAAACCCGAATTGACATTTCGGGTAATAAAGTTGACAGGTTGCTCAGTATAAAAGGGGGGCTTTTTGGCAAACCATAACTATAAAATATCATTCAAAAAAAAAACATGTTACCCTCCGCCTCACGCAAACGGGTTGACGATGCGGACGCCTTCAATGATCTGTCCGTCATTCATGTCTTCGGTCAGCAACGTTTCGCAACGGGCGGCTTCAGCCGTGCTGATAATCAGCGAATCCCAGAAAGAAAGCTGATGAAACGCAGAAATGTCCACCGCCCTCAGGATACGCTCTGTAGTCACTTGCACGACTTCGAAGACCGTGAACTTCACCAGCAGCATTTTGGCTTCCACTAGAGGGATGTGAAGTTTCCCGGTGGCGGCACTGTAAAATTCCTGCAGCACCTGTGTGGAGAGAACTGTGCTTCCGGAATGCCCGATCTGCTTCAAAAGTGTGAGTGCGTCGTCCCGTTTGTCGGGGGAGTCCTTGTCCACCGAGTAGATCAGCACATTGGTGTCGAGGAATACCTTGCTCATTTCCTAGCGTTCCGCTGCAGTTCCGCCCGGTGAATGCGTTTTCCTCCGCTCCGGCCGTTGGTCGATTCGAGGCTGGTAATGAGGGAACCGATTTGCGTGTCCGCTGGTTTCGTGTGCTCGTCCAGCAATTTGCGGATCAAGGCGTTAAGACTGGTCCCGTGCGTTTGGGCATAATCACGCCCTCTGCGTATGAGATCGGCGTCAAGACTCAAGGTAATATTAGGCATGTTCCTCTCGATTTCAAGTTACAAGGATATGAATAAAATATACACTTGATATGTGTAAATGAGGAATTTTTACAAGAGGTATCCCGTGAGACCGTATCAATTCCTCAGTGACAGTCATAGATTCATGGGTTTCTTAAGCACACCTGAACCAGGTCAGGCAGTTGGCACCATCAGGAAGAGCTTTAATGTTGGCCTTGCTTCAACTGAAAAGAGTGGGTGCTCTTGGACTTGCTTTAAATGACCCTCGATGAGTCAAAATAACAAAGACTGCTGTAATAACTTTTTCTGCTGAAGGGTAATATATGCTTCCAGTT
>LUMI01001532.1_pt1 | contig 12042 bp, 20 predicted proteins | sample 729681 | NCBI WGS metagenome assembly LUMI01 (sample SAMN03860267, study PRJNA289734) | marine metagenome | biome: seawater column; feature: ocean; material: water; isolation source: Red Sea water column Station 34 - depth 10m | place: Saudi Arabia: Red Sea | collected 2011-10-15 | depth 10 m
GATTGATGCTCCTGTAGGAGATGAGATTCTTAGTGATCTGGTCGGAACGATGCATCCATATCAATCTTTAATGGCATCTCACAATCAATCTTTCGATAGAAACCCTGAATCTTTGGCATATGTTCCATATGATCAAGAGACAGTGACATATTATGCTGGTGGGTTCAATGGAGGACGCACTGATAAGTTCATGGAGATGTCTGAAACTATTGCAAGTAGAGTGAACCATGACTTGGGAAGAGATGTGGTTGCACTCTGGCATGATGAATCTCACATGAATCGCTACTTCATTGATAATCCTCCCACACTATCTCTTAATCCAAACTATTGTTTTGCTGAAGAGTTTATTGGAGCTGAAAATTATCCATACACTGAACCAAAAATTATTGCACTGAAGAAGAATCATAATGAACTTAGATCTTAGAAAAGTCCCCTTCTACTATATTAATCTGGAGCGGCAACCAGAAAGGATGGAGAAGATGGAGGAGTTACTTTCCTCTCTTGAAATCGAAGAGTATTATAGAATTGATGCAAAACCACATCAAAATGGATTTGCTGGTTGTGCTCAGACTGTTGCGGATGCTTTAGACACCCTACAGTCTGGGCCTTTTGTTCTTTTAGAGGATGATATTGCTCTCAAGAACTGGGAACCTGTCATCGATATTCCTGATGATGCTGATGCTTTTTATCTCGGTATTTCTGGATGGGGAAGAATGAACGGCCACTCTGGTCCATGTGTTCAACACGAGAAGGTTGGGAACAACATTGTCAGGATCAGAAACATGCTTAGTGGTCATGCAATCTTGTATCTCAGTGATGAGTGGATTAAGGCTGCACAGAGAGCATGTAGTTTTGCTGGATATGAAATCCAAAGTTTCTATGATGTTCAGGTTGCTGAGATCATGAGATTTTATAATGTTTATGCTTTTGACGATCCATATTTCTATCAGACAAGCTCTGATGGGAATCAAACAGTGACCTATGAAAAGTTGTCTAAGCAGCAATCAGTTGAAATTGTTCAACCAATTCCACAACTCTTCCTCCCAGAACCTGTCTTATGATTATTGCTTCTTGTCCTCTTAGGATTTCTTTGTTTGGTGGATCTACAGACAATCCGTACTTTGTAAAAGAGTATGGGTATGGATCGGTTATGAGTTTCACTTGTGACTTAAAGACTTATGTGACCATCAGTCAGGATAAGTTTGGATTCAATAAAGATAAGCACAAATATATCATTAACTATTCAAGAAGAGAAGAGGTATCTTCTATTGATGAGATTGAGAATGAAGTTGTGAGAGTTGTCCTGGAGCACTTTGAAATGCCACCAGTTCAGGTGACACTTACAAGTGATGCATATTCTCAAGGAAGTGGACTTGCTTCATCTTCATCATACATTATTTCTCTTATCAAAGCCTGCTGTATTTTTAAAGATCAGCAAATGACTGATTCGGAAATATGTAAACTTGCATATGAACTCGAACTTAAGTTCAATCCTTATTGTGGATATCAAGATCCTTATGGATGTGGTATGGGTGGATTCAAGAGAATGGAATTTTTCCAAGATGGTAGTATCAAGTATGAATATCTTCCTACGGAATTATTTGAAAAGTATGATATGCACCTGGTATTTACTGGTGTAACTAGAAACTCAAAGAAGATATTGAAGGAGTTGAGTTGTAATATTGAAAAGATAAAACCACTACTCGATAACTTGAATAGTGCATATGACCACATCAATCAATCAAATTATGATGACTTCCTAAGTGAGTTAAATAATGCGTGGGCACAAAAAAAGAAGACAAGTTCTTCGATTACTGAGAATGATCGGGTTTCTTTTATCGATAATACTCTGGAAATGTGTCAAAATGTAATTGCTCATAAACTTTGCGGTGCTGGGAACGGTGGATTTTTCTTGACTTTTTCTAAGAAGAACTCCTTGACAATTCCTTTCGACAAAGTTAAAATTAATGTTATTTCAACTGGAGTTACGGGTGAATCCATTTAGAGAATATATTGATACTTTAGAAAAGGCTCACATGGAAAGTGAGTTTGAGAAGTATCAAAAAGCATTCAATGAACATGAACGAATTATAATCCTGGGAAATGGTGGAAGCAATTCTGTTGCTTCTCATATCTCTCAGGATTACATGAAGTTTCACATGAAGAGAGTGTCTGTATTCTCTGATCCCTCAATGCTGACAATGTTAGCTAATGACTTTGGATATGAAAATGCATATCAAAAGTTTTTGGAGTATCATGCAGAACCAGGTACTCTTGTTGTTCTTATGAGTTCTGGTGGAGAGTCAATTAATATTCTTAATTGTATGAGACATTGTGAAAAGTACGGTATTAAATATGGAGTTCTTACAGGATTTCATCCACACAATTCCCTGAGGAGAAAGTCTCAGTATGCTTTGTGGAACTATCATGTTGATAGTGAATCATATGGTGTTGTTGAGTGTGTTCATCAAATCTTCTTGCATGGAGTAGTATGAGATATTGTTTTGATCTTGATGGCACTTTATGTGTCACACCAAATAATGAAAAAGGGAAACCGGACTATGAGAATTCATATCCCATCCCCTTTATGATTAGTCAAGTGAATCGTCTTTATGAAGAGGGTCATCATATTACTATCATGACAGCTAGGGGGAGAGGATCTGGAATAGATCATACTGTCCTCACTAAGATGCAGTTGAGGCAGTGGAGATTAATGTATCATGAGTTGGAACCAATGTTCCATAAACCTACTGCAGATCTCTTTGTAGATGACAAAGGCATCAATGTTGAAGAATGGAAAGCATCTCTTCCTTTGACAAAAGGTATTATTGGAGGTGCATTTGATGTTATTCATCCAGGATATGTGAGACTCTTTGAAGAGGCTAAAAATAGTTGTAATCATCTCACTGTTGCTCTTCATGTGGATCCATCTATGGAACGAGCACATAAAATGAGACCAGTTCATACTGCAGAAGAAAGAGAGGAAATATTACGGTCTCTTAGAAATGTTGATAATGTTGTTTATTATCATACTGAGAGTCAGTTCCATGACTTTTTGAGGAGTGGAGAATATGATATGAGATTTCTCGGATCTGATTATATTGATGGTTCATACACTGGCATAGACATTCATATTCCGATAGTATGGCTTAGTAGAGATCACGGATATTCAACAACTAAATTAAAGACTAAAATTTATCAATCCATCGAAAATTTCAAAAAAGAAGATTATGACTAAATCATTGGTTACTGGTGGTGCTGGATTTATTGGTTCTCATATCGTAGAAGAACTTCTAAAACTGGGACATGAAGTTGTCGTCATCGATAATGAATATTCAGACAATGATAATTTTGTCTGGAGAGATGATGTGGAGAATCATAAGGAAAGTATTCTCAACTATTCTAAGACTAGAAAATTATACAAGAATGTTGATTATGTGTTTCATGCTGCTGCAGAGGCACGCATTGGTCCCGCAATCAAGAATCCGATCAATGCAGTGAAAGTTAATTCTCTTGGCACCTGCACGGTCCTACAGTGCGCTCGTGAGGCAGGTGTAAAGAGAGTGATGTATTCTTCGACCTCTTCGGGATATGGTCTAAATTCTTCTCCCAATATCGAGACTCAACCAGATGATTGTCTGAATCCATATTCAGTCTCTAAGATCTCTGGTGAAAAAATGTGCAAGATGTATAGTGAACTATATAATCTACCAACCATTGTTTTTAGATATTTCAATGTCTTTGGTGAGGGAGCCCCTACTAGAGGACAATATGCTCCTGTCACAGGTATTTTCTTCAGGCAACATGCTGCAGGAGAACCTTTGACAATTGTCGGTGATGGAAAGCAGAGGAGAGATTTTATCTATGTCAAAGATGTTGCAAGGGCAAATGTTCTTTCTGCTCTGAAAGAATTGGAACCTGAGCATTTCGGGCAAGTGTATAATGTTGGTAGTGGAAGTAATATTTCAGTAAAAGATCTTGCAAACTTAATCACTGATAATCAGGTTCATATTGATCCAAGACCTGGTGAAGCGCAGACAAGTCTGGCAAATATTGATAAAATAAAGAGAGTAATTGGATGGGAACCAACTGTATCAATCGAACAATGGGTAAAGGATAAACTGAAGGAGAATGCATGACCACTCAAATTTTTACATCTGTCGTAAACAGGCCTGACTTTGTTGAAACACAATATAGATTGTTCAAAACTTTTCTGAAAGATGAAGAGTGGCAATTCAATGTAGTCGATGATTCCATGGAGGAATCAATTACTGAAGAGTTCAAAAGCGTTTGTGATATTTACGGGATCAAATATTATCGTAAACCACAAAATCCTAACAAGAAGTTTGATAATCCTTCAAGTCAGAGGACCAATTGAATATATCTGGAACGGAATTATGTTCTTCAATATGTCTGAGATCACCAAGATTGATCCTGACCTTAATTTCTCAGATGGAGATGTTGAGGGAAATATGACTGACATTGGTGGACATCTTTACTATTGGTTCTTAGAGAACAATGTTAAATTTAAGAATGTGAATGAGGGTGGTACTACTCCTGACGATTGTGCAGAGTATCCTGATGAGTACAATGGTATCAATCTTATCTTTGATAACAATGATGATATGTGGACGAAGCCTGAAGGTGGTTTTCGTTTTGAGTTGCACTTAGAGAATAAGTTCTTGCACTATAGAGCAGGAACAAATTGGCATACACAATCTTCTTGGAAAACGAAGGAAGATCCAATTAGAAAAAAAGCAGAAGTATTCAACCAAATTATTAAAGACTTTATTTGATCATGGGATTTGAAAATTTAGATAAGAATAAAGCACAATACAAGTTAGATGGATTCGGACCCATTTACTATCTTAATCTTGATGGGCAACCAGAAAGAAAGAAGTATATGGAAGACCAATTCAAGTATTGGGGTATAGAAAACTATGAACGCATCTCTGCTTACGATGGTAGAGATGATGATCTCAGCAGTATCATTAAGGGTAAGTATCCTGATATGATGTCATCGGGTGAGATTGGATGCACTACTTCTCATCTAAAAGCACTTAATCATTGGTTGAACACCTCTGATTCTCCATATGCAGTTATCATGGAAGATGATTGTAACTTGGATACTGTTCACTTCTGGAATTTTACTTGGAAGGACTTTATTGCACGGGCTCCATATGCTTGGGATGTAATTCAACTTGCCATTATTTGTACGGGTGACATTGTTGTTCCTGTACATTATCGTTTCATTAATGATTTTTCTACTGCATGTTATGTCATCACCAGACATCATGCTGAGAAGTTAGTAAGGAATCATGTTAGGGGAGAAAAATATAAACTTGATAATGGTGTAAAACCAAGGCCAGTTGCTGATGATTTGGTGTATAATTCTGGAGTGACTTTCGCGACTCCATTGCTTTTGTATAGATGTGAACTAGGTTCTTCAATTCATCCTGAGCATGTTGACGTTTTTCACAAGAATAGTTACAATGGCATCTTGAACTTCTGGCAACAGATGGGAGCACAAATGACCGTAGATCAAATTACGGATCTTAACCCATACATTGGCAGGACTTCCGAACCTACTAAAAACGAGTAGGTTTTGTTACAGGTATAAATACTGACTGTGACGTTACAAATTACAACAAATCGAACGCCTCAATTACTCGCGAACAGATCTGTTGACAACACTACCAAGAGGTAGTACAATTACTAAAGCGATCGGCCGTCGAACCGATCCATCATCTGCGGGTATCCATTCCGCAAGAAAACTAAGAGGTATCAAAAAATGATCAAATCTGTATTCGCAGCGACCGCTGCACTGTCCGTTTCTGCTGGCGCTGCTGTTGCAGGCCCCTATGTTAATGTAGAGACCAACGCTGGCTGGACTGGCGCTGACTACTCTGGTGCTACCACCGACTTCCACGTAGGCTACGAAGGTCCTATTGGTGAGTCTGCTTCATACTACGTCCAAGCAGGCGCTTCCTACGTCTCTCCTGACGGTGGCGATGCTGAGACCGTTCCTTCCGGTAAGGCAGGTCTGGGAATACGGTGCAAAGCTGGGTGTCAAGTACAGCTTCTGATAACTGATTGAATAATCCGTGAGGTGGACATATGAGAGGGTCTGTTTGACCCTCTTGGTAATTGCTACTTATTATGGTTTATTATTCAAGTGATATAAGTCGTAAAAGTTAATATTAAACATCAAGATGTTCGGGCCCCTGACGAGGGGCCCACTTTTTTTATGGAAAGATTTTTATGAAAAGAATTCTTCTCTCTCCAGTTACCCACTTCAATTTGTTGCTCGTGGGTTTTTTGATTTTGGTTGGCGTAATGCATAATTTATATCATCATGATGTAGAAAAAGATGTTCATGGATATGTCCGTCAGTTTTGCTCTAAGAATCCTGACACATGTCGATCTTACTTAGAAGATGAGTATTAATCACTACAAAGCAGCCCTTGACAGGGCTGCTTTTTTACTATATACTATGTAAAGATTTACAACATTAAGTAAATGACTGTAACAACGAATGAGCGTGGTCAGCAGAATCTCTTTGCAAAAGAACCACGCATGTATGTGTCTCAGACCGACGCAGAGCGTTATGGATATGAGACCTATGCAGAGAAGGCAGAGAAGTTAAATGGACGCACTGCTATGCTTGGATTTGCTGCTGCTCTTATCAGCTATGCTACTAGCGGTAGTGTATTTTTCTTTGGAGTTCTCGGGTTCTGATGACTGAAATTATTTTTACCGTGACAACAGTTGCTTTCTTCTGTCTTCTCGGTTATACTGTCGAACAACTTTCTGAAACTTACTGATGGAAAACTCCCTTCTTGAAATTCTCACTTATTATGTTATTGGGGGAGCCTTGCTCATCGGAGCTCCTGCAATTTTCTTCCTTATCGCCTTTATGCCTGCTCTGCAGAATACTAAAGGTCGTATGGTAGGATACAAAGACCACAAAACATATGGCGATTCTTCTATCTACGAGAACACGCCAAGTGACAACACTAAATTCTTTCTTGAATTAGGTTGACTTAAAACCCACTCTTCTCTATAATATAATTTTATACAATCACAATGACATTCAACATTACTCTTCGCACTCCTGACGGAGAACAAACCGTTACCTGTGAAGATGATCAGTACATTCTTGACGCTGCTGAAGAAGCAGGTATTGATATGAACTACTCTTGCCGTGCAGGTGCTTGTTCATCTTGTGCTGGTAAGATTGTAAGCGGAACTGTCGATCAAAGTGATCAATCTTTCTTGGATGACGATCAGATTGATGCAGGTTTTGTTCTTACTTGTGTAGCATATCCCACTAGTGATTGTGTCATTGAAACTGATCAAGAGGAGAGCCTTTACTGATGCCTGATCCCGACGCACTTTGGAGGGACATCCAGAAACTCGATGATTTGTATGAAGAGTTACTGTGGGACCCCGATGATGAGTTACAATTCAGCATCGAATATCTTAAAGGTAACGGCAGAGTCGTTATCACAAACAAAACACAAGAGGAAAAACAATGAACGAAAAAGCAGAACGCATTAATGGTTGGGCCGCTATGATCGGTGTAATCGCAGCCATGGGATCCTATGCCACTACGGGACAACTCATCCCCGGAATCTGGTGATTGATATGTTAGTCTTCGCACTCTCATTACTAGGCGGTTTTATTCTGATGTCCGTATTGAGTGATGTAGATGTTGATGATGACGACAATGGTCCTGGAGGGGGCATGATGATCCCTGCATATGTTCCCTCCCCCTAAAACTAAATAAATCATACAAAGGGGCATTGACGGCCCCTTTCTTTGTTGGTATAATAGGGATGTAAAATTATGAGGAATATGATTCTTTCGACTGCTATTACTGCAACAGCTGTTCTTGGAGTTACTGGATTGTTGTTACAATCTAGTGCCCCTCCAGAAAAAAAGATAGTATCACTTCCAGTGGAAGAATACATGGAAGAAAAAAAGGAAACTTGGAAGTGTCCTGACTGTAACTTCAACGAAAAATATGTCCTGGAAAAACTCCAAGAAAAAACCAAGATTTCCGATCGTAATGCCCTTGCAACAATCATGGGAAACATTAAATCGGAAAGCAACTTCCATCCCAACATATGCGAGGGAGGGGCTAGAGTTTCTTACGGGGATTGCCATCGCGGTGGTTATGGTCTTATTCAGTGGACCTCAATAAACCGATATAATAATCTCGGTAGATTTTGCAAGACCTATGGTTGTGACCCTAGCAGTCTTGAGGGGCAAACTAATTACATGATTAATGAATCTGTATTCCAACGACACCTTCCTGAATTTGAGGGGCGTGGATATACCGTTAGTCAATATATGGTCCCTGCTTATTATTGGTTAGGTTGGGGAATTAAGGGACATCGTGAACAATATGCATACGACTATTCCAAACGACTTACGCTATCATGATCAAAAAACAAATCGAGCAGGCAATGACATCTTTTAAAGATGCCTTAGGTAACAAGATTAGTTGGCCAAAAGTTAATGTAGAATGTGCAATCGATGATGATGTAGTTGATTGTAGTGAATTAGAAGCACCTATTTTTGAGTGTGGTCCAGGACATTTGAGTCATGGGTATAGTCCTTATGGTGACATTCCTCCAGAAAATAGGTATACTGGTATTCCTGCACCTGCATATTTAAAAGATGATGAATGGTTTGGGCCTGCTCCCGAATACACTGAAAAACAAAAAGATTACATGGAGAGAGAAACAGAAATCAAACGCCAAGAGTTTGAAAAGAGTTTCTCTGTAGAATCCGAAGACATTCATCAAAAGATGTATGAGCTTGCAACAAGCAGTTCTTTGACTACAATACAATTGAATCCTCCTGGTGGTTCTGAAAACTTTCATGAAGGACCTGGAGGATGGAATTCTGGCACTGGTATCGGAAAATTTTAAATGAAAAAAACAATTCTTGCTATGCTTGCAGCAGTTTCACTCGGAGCTCCTGCATTTGCTGATGACTCTAAGATTACTAAGGGTTATGGGACTATGGATGCAATGGGGTGTATGATACTGAGGGAATGCACCGATGAAGTCGAACAGGTCTTTAGTCTTTTGGATATTTCTAGTCAGTATCCCAATACTGATGAGTTTACTTTTATTGCTGACGAGTTCAACCGAATGCTCACTGCTCTCAATGCAGTCGGAGTTAAAGTGTTTCTAGCACCAGAGAAGTATTTTCCTTACGGGCATCGTGGTGTTTATCACACTGTAAGCAATAATTTCTTCCTCAATAGGCGTTATATGAGTCGCCCTGGAGCTCTAATGAGTGTGATGCGTCATGAAGGATGGCACGCTGCACAGGATTGTATGGCAGGAACTATTGATAATAGTATGATTGCTATTATTCTGCCTGAGGAAGATGTACCACCGATCTGGCGTGAGATGGTGAAGCGAACTTATCCTGCTAATGCTGTGCCCTGGGAAGCAGAAGCAACATGGGCAGGTAAAAGTGAAAAGATGACTCAGGATGCACTTGAATCTTGTGCTCGTGGCTCTATGTGGACTGACTATGAACCCACTCCTTTGACACGAGAATGGTTGGAAGAAAACAATTATCTACCTCATATTGAGTATGAGTATGATCCATATTTTTTCTACTATCCACAAGTGCATTCTCATCTTCATTACCACCCAAAAACTGATCGAATTCATGCCCATTATCATAAGCATGGATATGGCCATCGCCATCACCGTGTAGGTAAAAAGCATAAGGCATATAAATTCCATCATAGTCACTGATTTACGCACTTTATTAATAAATAAATTTGCGTTCATCGGAAATTTATGGCAGAAGAAGTAAAAGAAGAGGGTCCTAAGAAAATGGGCCCCATAGGCAAACTCAAAGAAAAAGTCGAAGACTCTGATGAGCAACTTGCTATTCTTTCTACTTTTGTACGCTTAGGGATCTTAATATGGTCAGGTGGTATTTTAACTCTTGCGTATATAAAGTTACCACCTGCTCTGGGTATTCCCGAACAGAAACTTGATCCAACTTTTATTGCCAGCGTCTTTACGGGGGTTTTGGCTACTTTCGGTGTTCAGACAGCGAAAAAGAATGGAGAAAAAAATGGAAACGGAGGTGGAAGTCTTAGTAGAGCAGATGTAGAAAAACTAATTGAAAAGGCATCGCAAACTGCTCCTGCTCAGACAATCAGAATTGAGCAGGCACCTGTTCAACTTACACAGAGTCCTCCTAAGTCGGATGACACATACAAGATGTAATGAAAATTGTACCGAGAACCACATCTAAACAAAAAATCTGATCAGTGTGCTGCCATTTGGCATGAGTGGTTCTTGTTTTTTAATAATCCAGAAACAAAATACTCGCAAGAGTGTAAAGATTTGAGAAAAAAATGGTCTAATTGTGTTACAGAATTTGGTGAACTAGTAAGTCAGGAAGTCAAGACAAATCCTCGTTACATTTCAATCAGAAAGATATAGATAGTGTAGTCGAGTAAACTAATATGAAGTTCTTTTTCGCACTTCTCGCTACACTATTTTTTAGTGCTCCCGCGTGGGCAGTAGATGTTCAGATGGGTTCTAATGGCAACTTAGTATTTGATCCTGCAGAAGTTACAATCAGTGCTGGCGAATCAGTTCATTTTGTTAATAATATGCTTCCTCCTCATAATGTTGTAGTTGAAGATCATCCAGAATTAGGTCATGAAGCCCTGGCAATGTTACCAGGTGAAGACTTTGAAGTTGCATTCCCAGAAGCAGGTGATTACACTTATTGGTGTGGTCCTCATAAGGGTGCTGGTATGATCGGAACTGTTCATGTCGAGTGAGCACCATGGGGAACCAAATGGTGAAAGTGAAATACCTATGTGGGTTTACTTAACTGCCATAGGGCTATTCACTTTTACTATCCTTTGTTTTGGTGTAATGTTAGCAGGGATGGTTTTCGTATGAAAAAATTCAATGAAGTTACACTTAATATTACCGTAGCGATCATTGACTTCCTGTATCAAGGAAGAGATTATCAGAGATTTTGGGTGCTTGAGGAGATTGCTCGGGCACCTTATTTTGCATTCTTGAGTGTGTTGCATTTAAGAGAATCTCTAGGTTTGCGTGGTCCAGAACTAATGAAACCGAACATCTGGAGTATATGGAAAGTCGGGACGGTAATCGTTATTGGATCGATCGCGCTTTTGCCCGACACCTCGTTCTCATATATTATTGGGTCAATGTGGCTTATTACTGGGTGGCTCCTCGCTCTGCATACCATCTGTCTTATGAAGTAGAGATTCATGCTGCTACTACATATGCTAAGTATCTTGCAGAGAATGGTCCAGATGAAAAAATCCTTGAGATCTTAAATGATGAATTAGCACACTCAAAAGAATTAGAAGAAGCAATGGAGATGATTAAATGAGTTTATTGTTTGTATTTGCTTTCATTTCGTTGCTGGTTGCTGGAATGCAACTAACATGGCCAGGTCGATATAGGGGTTGATATGGACGAAAGAGAAAGGCAAAAAAGAGAAAGAATAGAACAAGTCAGAAAACATCTTCATCCACATGATGATGAACCTGATCCTACTGCATACATGGGAAACTACAACTTTCCTCAGATGCTTTTCGCTTTCTGTCTTGGTTTTGTCACCATGTTTGTACTGTCAGTAAACGAAATTGATAAGTTTAAGGGGTGTCCCCTTCCAGAATATTTTCAAAAAGAGGTTAAAGGATGAAAGTAGGACTAATCGGATTAGGCAGGATGGGCGAAGGCATGTCCCGTCGAATGTTAAAAGCAGGCATTGAAGTCTGGGGTTATCGGAGGAACTATGAAAAAGCTAATCAACAATTTGAAAAGGGTTATATCAGTGGATGTACCACTTCTCTGGAAGGCCTTGTTCAAGTAGTTCATTCTGATAAGGGTGTATTTACTGATACGGCAAAGGTTCCTGGGATCTTTATGATGGTTGTACCAGCAGAATTAGTAGAGGACACAATTAATGAGTTACTACCATTTTGTGTGGAAGGCGATATTATTATTG
>LUMI01001203.1_pt1 | contig 12018 bp, 11 predicted proteins | sample 729681 | NCBI WGS metagenome assembly LUMI01 (sample SAMN03860267, study PRJNA289734) | marine metagenome | biome: seawater column; feature: ocean; material: water; isolation source: Red Sea water column Station 34 - depth 10m | place: Saudi Arabia: Red Sea | collected 2011-10-15 | depth 10 m
GAACAATCCCCAATTTCTACACAAATTGAACCGGGGGATTCTCTTGCGGAACTGCTACACTCTTTTGTTAGAATTAATAATATATTTTCTGATTTTTCTTTAGATATGTGGTTGTATATAAGTAGAAATATTTTTGTTCAAAAAAATATAGTTGGCGAGGTTGGCTCAAGCACTATGCCCCATAAAATTAATCCAATCTTTTTCGAAAACGCCGAGGGAAACCTAGACATCGCAAACAACAACTTCTCTTTCTTGGCATCCAGAATTACGAGGTCTAGGCTTCAAAGAGATCTAAGCGGTAGCACTGTTTTTAGAAATATAGGTGTTGGGTTTGCTCACTCGCTCATTTCATATAAAAACCTAATTAAAGGTGTTTTGAGGGTGTCTCCAAACAAAGCACAAATGAAAAAAGAGTTGGATGAAAATTGGAGTATTCTTGCAGAAGCCATACAAACGGTTTTACGGAAATCTGGGGACGCTTCCGCTTATGACAAAATTAAAAAGCTAACCAGAGGAAAGCCGCTAACAAAAGAATCTTATTTACAACTGGTTAACAGCCTTAATGTTGCTGAAAAAGATAGGCTTGCCCTTCTTGAATTAACCCCACATACATATCTAGGTGAAATAAATAAAGTTTTGGAGGACCTATAAGGTGTGCGGAATAATTGGTTTATACCACCCAACAGAAAATGTTTCTGGTGAAATTTATGATGCTCTGATTCAAGTTCAGCACAGAGGTCAAGATGCCGCTGGAATCGCAACCTGGGACAGCAAAAAACTTTCTATTCATAAAGAGCTTGGCGTTGTTACCGAGGTTTTTAAAACAAACGAGTCTCTAGGTTTGGAGGGTAATGTAGGAATAGGTCATGTACGATATCCCACCGCTGGCTGTTCTGACGTTTCAGAGGCACAACCATTTCACTCTTCTAATCCTGTAAATATTTGCCTTGCACACAACGGAACGCTGACTAACAGCGATGAAATGAAAAAATTTCTTCTAGAAAGTCGCTTCTGTCAACTTAACACTCAGTCTGATTCTGAGGTGTTATTAAATCTTTTTGCATATGAATTGTCTAAAACGGACTTTGATGTTTTACAAAACTCTCATGTTTTTGAGGCTCTAAAAAGAGTATATGAAAGGTGTGAGGGCGGCTTTGCTGTGACAATGATTGTTGGGGGCGTTGGTTTGGTTGCCTTTAGAGATGCAAACGGAATTCGACCGCTTGTTGTGGGCAAAAAAGATGATGAATCTTTTATGGTTGCTTCAGAAAGCTCTGCGCTTAGCGCTCTGGGGTATGAGTTTGAATACGACATTGATCCCGGGTCAGCCGTTATTATATCTGAAAGCGGTGTTGTAGAAAAAAGCGTTTGTGCTGAATCTATATCACACTCTCCTTGTCTTTTTGAGTTTGTATACTTTTCGCGCCCCGACTCTGTTATTGATTCTATATCAGTTCATAAATCTCGACTTAGAATGGGAGATTTTTTGGGAGATAAAATTCTTAGAGATTATTCTCATCTAGAAATAGACGCGGTAATACCCGTTCCAGACACAAGCAGAACATCTGCGATGCAGGTTGCCCACAAACTTGGTGTTAAATACAGAGAAGGGTTTATTAAAAACAGATATATAGGTAGAACGTTTATTATGCCGGGGCAAAGTATAAGAAAAAGGTCTGTTGCTCACAAATTAAGTCCAATAGAAATTGAGTTTAAAAATAAAAACGTTTTGTTGGTTGACGACTCAATTGTGCGAGGAAATACATCAAAAAAAATTGTTGAAATGGTTAGAAAACAGGGAGCAAAAAATGTATACTTTGCTTCTGCAGCTCCTCCAGTGTTCATCGGAGCAGACGAACTTATTTATCAAGACATTGAAGATTTAAGAATGGCCGCGCACATTGGGAATACAAACATTACAAGCTTTGAAGACTCGGTTTTTACGGGCAAGTATCGTGCCGGAAAAATTTCTGAAGAATATTTATCACGACTTGAAAACAACCGATCTTCCAAAGAATGAAAAAAGTGTTGGTTGTGGGGTCTGGGGCAAGAGAGGTTGCAATTGCTAGGTGTATTTCACAAAGCTCAATAAAAAATTCTCTTTTTTGCGTATCAAAAGACATAAACCCGCAGATCTTCGATCTTTGTAAGGACTACTTTGTTACTGATCTTGCGAACATATCTGATATTGTGTCATATAGTAGAAAAAATAAGGTTGATTTTGCAATAATTGGTCCAGAAAACCCGCTTGCTAACGGTATTGTCAATGAGCTTGAAAATGTTGGAATTGGGTGCGTTGGGCCCAAAAAAGAAGTTGCACTAATTGAAACCAGTAAGACTTTTGCAAGAAAAATAATTGATCTTTGCTGTCCAGAAAAAAATCCACAAAGAAAAGAGTTTAGCTCAACAGAGGGTGTTGAAAGCTTTATCAAACAGTTGGGTGGAGAGTACGTAATAAAGTTTGATGGTCTTATGGGGGGAAAGGGAGTTCGTGTTTCTGGTGAACACCTAAAAAACATCGATGAGGGCGTTGCATACGCTAATGAAATTATTAACATTGGCGGATCGTTTTTAATCGAAGAAAAGTTGGTTGGAGAAGAGTTTTCTTTATTGAGTTTTGTAGATGGTAAGGTTTGCAAACATATGCCCATTGTTCAAGATCACAAAAGAGCATACGAAGGCGATACCGGTCCTAACACCGGGGGGATGGGCACCTACTCTTTTGGAAATCACTCCCTTCCCTTTTTAAGCGAAAAAGACATTAACGAGGCTCAAAAAACTAATGAACTTGTAGCTAAACAACTTTTTGAAGAAACAGGCACTCCCTATGTTGGCATACTATATGGCGGCTTTATGTTAACAAGGGATGGCGTTAAGGTCATTGAATATAACGCACGTTTCGGTGACCCTGAAGCAATGAATGTCTTGTCTATATTAGAGTCAGACTTCTTGTCAGTTTGTATTTCTATGATTGATGGAAACCTAAAAAGCCAAGATGTCTCTTTTGAAAGGCTTGCTACTGTTTGTAAATATGTTGTTCCGGTGGGCTACCCAGACAAACCAGAAAAAAACTTTGAAGTATTTTGTGATCAAAATGACCGCTCTCTTTTTCTCGCATCTGTTATGTTAAAAGATCAAAAGCTAATAGCCTGTGGTTCAAGAACCGCTGCGGTGGTTGGTAAAAATAAAGATGTTTTTCAAGCTGAGTTGTTTGCTGAAGCCGGTATAGCAAATATATCCGGAAACCTCTTTCACAGAAAAGATATTGGCACAAAGAAGTTGATTGACTCTAGAATTAAAAGAATGAAAGAGTTGTTGCAATGAGGTTGGCTGTTATTGGATCAACCAATGGCACAGACCTTGTTCCTATTGTTGACGCTATTAACTCTGGGGAGCTTTTGGCCAGCGTGGAGGTCGTAATTTCAAACAACGAGCTTTCTGGGATTCTAAAAAAAGCTGGCTCTTATGGTATAGAAGGTCACTTTATTTGTCATAAAAATAAAAAACGTGATGTTTTTGATTTAGAAATGTCACAAATTTTAGAAAGCAAAAAAATTGATTTGATTTTGCTTATTGGGTTTATGAGAATTCTTTCATCAGGGTTTGTAGAAAGGTGGCGTGGAAAAATAATTAACGTCCACCCTTCTCTGCTGCCAAAATATGCTGGTGGGATGAACAACAGTGTTCATGAAAGCGTCTTGGCTGCGGGCGATAAAGAAAGCGGGTGCACAATTCATCTTGTAACCAAAGATGTTGATTGTGGTCCTATTTTATTACAAAAATCGTGCCCTGTTTATGAAAATGATTCTGTTGAATCTCTTCGAGAAAGAGTTCAAAAGCTTGAAGGGGAGTCTTTTATAGAGGTAATTAATAACTGGAGGAGTTATGAATAACAAACTGTTTTTTGACTTTATTTCTGTTGTTGAAAAAGTTCTGCACTTAATCATACTGGGTATGGTGATGTTCCTTTGTTTTGAAGAGGTTATGTCTGCTGTAAACGGTGGAGGAGTTAGGGTAGAGAGCGTTTTAATGCTGTTTATTTATCTAGAAATCATGCAAATGGTAAACATATTTTTTTCCACTGGAAAAATTCCAATAAGGTATCCTTTATATATTGGTATGTTTGCTTTGGCAAGACATATATCTTTTGAAGATATAAAAGGTATTGAATCTTTGTATCTTTCTGCCTCTGTGGCGCTATTGTCTTTAGCTCTTGTTGGTTTGGCGTATAGAAACAAAATAATGAATAAAAGCGTTCCAGAACTTCCAGAGAACGAATGACAAACAAGGTCTTACCTAAAACTGCACTAATATCGGTTTCTAACAAATCCGGCGTTGTAACGTTTGCTAAATTGCTTCAAAAAAGTGGTGTAAAAATATTTGCAACCGGAGGTACAGCCTCGGCCTTAAAGGACGCTGGAATAAAAGTATCAAAAGTGTCTTCAATTTCTCGCTTCCCTGAAATCTTTGGAGGAAGAGTTAAAACCCTTAGTCCGTATATTTCTGGCGGGATTCTAGGGCAAAGAGATAAAGATAAAGCCGAAGCAAAAAAAAACAACATTACTTGGATTGATCTCGTTGTTTGCAACCTATATCCTTTTTCCGATGTTGCTAAAAACACCAACTCCACAATGGATGAAAAAATAGAAAATATTGACATTGGTGGACCAACCATGATTAGGGCGGCAGCAAAAAATTTTAAGTGGGTTAGTGTTGTTGTAAGCCCAAAAGACTACCGCTCTATAGGTGAGGCTATTTCTAATGGGGGTCTTACAGAAAAAAGGCGTTTTAGCCTTGCTAAAAAAGCCTTTGGTCATTGTGCTGAATACGATCAAACCATCTTTGAAACGCTGTCAGAAAAAACACCCGAACATGATTCTTTGCGCTATGGTGAAAATCCTCACCAACAAGCTTTTGTTGTGAAAGGAGACGTGCCCTCCTCTCTTGGTATTCCACAGGCAAAACAACACCAAGGCAAGGCTCTTTCATATAATAATTTTTTAGATGGGGACGCTGCTTTACAGTGTCTATCGGAGTTTAAAAAGTCTCCTGCTTGTGTTATAGTAAAACACAACTCTCCTTGCGGTGTCGGAGTAGGAAAGAGCGTGAGCGAGGCATTTTCTGGGGCGCTCAATGTCGACAGCTTGTCTGCTTTTGGCGGGGGGGTTGCAATGAACAGGAAATTTTTAAAGAAAAAAAATCTGCGTGTTTTAAGCCTTAAAAAATATTTGTCTCCAAATTTTTCGATCAAAACAATTGGTGGTGGAAGCTTGGGTCAAGAGCGAGATGATTCAAACCTGCTCAAAAAACACCTTGTTACTCCAACTAAGAAGAAGCTGACTCCAAACCAACTTTCTACCGGCTTGTTTGCTTGGAAGGTGGTCAAACACACAAAGTCAAATGCAATCGTTGTAGCCAAAAACAATAAAATTATAAGCATATCTGGCGGCCAGGCAAGCAGGGTCGATGCCACGAAAATAGCTTTTGAAAAAACAAAAATACCTAAAGGGTGTGTCGTTGCTTCTGACGCTTTTTTCCCTTTTAAAGACTCAATAGAAAAAATGGCACAATACAAAATTGCTGCCATAATTCAGCCCGGTGGGTCTATAAGAGACCGCGAGGTTGTTGAGTCGTGTAATAAAAATAAAATTGCTATGGCCTTTACTGGCTTTAGGGTGTTTAAACACTAGGAGGGTTTATGAAAGCTATAATTTGCAAAAAATTTGCTCCGGTTTCAGATCTGGTTTGGGAAGAGGTTGCTGATCCTGTTGCGGGACCAGGAGAAATTGTCGTTGATGTAAAAGCAGCTGGGCTAAACTATCCAGACAATCTTATTGTTCAGGGTTTATATCAATTTCAACCAGAAAGACCCTTTTCTCCCGGACATGAGGGCTCTGGTGTTGTTTCTTCAGTTGGGCCTGATGTTAAAATGCACAGCGTTGGAGACAGCGTTGCGTTCTTTAAAGGCTTCGGTGCTTTTGCAGAAAAAATTGTAGTGTCTGAAAGAATGGCTTTTCCTATCCCTAAAAGTTTTCCTCACAAGATAGCAGCTGGCGTTTTTATGGTTTATGGCACAAGCTATCATGGCCTTGTTCAAAGAGCAAAAATTAACAAGGAAGACGAAGTGTTGGTTTTGGGTGCCGCTGGCGGTGTTGGTTTAGCTGCCGTAGACATTGCAAAGTCTTTTGGTGCAAGGGTTGTGGCCGCAGTCTCTACCAAAGAAAAAGCTGAGGTGTGTAAGGGTTACGGAGTGGATGATGTTGTTATATACGGCGAAGAAAAACTTGATAAGGAAGGTCAGAAAGCGCTTACAAAAGAATTAAAGTCTAAAAGTGTGCGTGGTGGGTTTTCTATAATTTATGATCCAATAGGTGACTGTTTTGCTGAGCCGGCGTTAAGGTCTATTAGCTGGGGAGGAACCTATCTTGTGGTTGGCTTTGCTGCGGGAAAGATCCCGCTCTTTCCGACAAACCTAATGCTTTTAAAGGGTTGTGCTGTTTCTGGTGTTTTTATTGGAAGGTTTCAACAAGAAGAGCCTCAACAAAATGCTCAAAACTTGAAAGAAATTGGTGAACTCCTTGGCTCTGGTAAGTTAACCCCCTTCATATCAGAAACCATACCCATGTCCGAGTCGGTTGACGCAATTGAACGAATTGCTAAACGCGGAGTTGTTGGCAAGGTGGTTTTTATTAACGACTAGCCAAAATAAAGCAGTGCTAGGCAAAGCGACATTAGTGTCACGGACGGTATAGCTTTTCTAAAACTGCTCTTTACTCTGACATGTGTAAGTATTGCAAGCGCCATTAATACTATAATACCCTTTAATCCTAAGTTGTTCAGTTCTGGGTTTGTGCTTAACAACATTACAGCACAAGAAAGCTTGGTGATGCCAGTAAGATCTCTTAGCCAGTCTGGGTAGTTGTAGTCTTTTCTGAACTCTGTAATAATGTTGTCATATCTTACAACCCACACAAAAAAAAGGGTTGTTGAAATAACAACTTTAAGCACTGTTGTCAATAGTTCTATGTTCATTATATCTCTCTTTTTTTAATAGTCTTCAGGTAATAATTTTTTTATCTCTTTCATTGTTAGTGCGGTTATGTCGTCAATATTATCTCCGCTCTTTGTAAATATAGGGCTTCCAAAAACAACCTTCACGCTTTCTCTTTTCAAGGATGCTATTTTTTCTAAAATTCCTTTAGTTCCTATTACGGCAGTTGGGATGATTGGTATCTCATTTTTAATTGCAAAATAGGCTACACCTCTTTTTCCCTCTTTAAGACCCTCCCCCTTCACGGTTCCTTCTGGAAAAATGCAGATTCTCTCGTTTTTTTGTATCTGCTTTTGGATATTTTTAATTGTAGAAATTTGAAGGTTTGATCTATTTACTAGCGTAACACCATATGACCACGGCCCCCATGCTTTATACCAAGGAAGCTCTATTTGGTCTTCAGCCATCAGATATGTAATAGGCTTAACAACTGCTGCTGTTATTGGTGCGGGGTCAACGTCGTCAATGTGATTTGGTGCAAGTATATATGGCCCTGAAGGTGGTAAATTTTTTTTACCCTCAACGGAAAATTTTGTGAGAACGTTGCACAGCAAAAGCGAAAACACCCCAATAACATACCTTATCAGCCAGCTTCTTGGGTGCGGTTCTTTCATTTTTTAAAAAGGCAGGTCGTCGTCTTCTACTGTTTGATCTAGGTTCTCTTTTTTTACGGGCTCCTGGTTCATTCCGGACGAGGAATCAAGACTGTTTTCTCCTCCGCCCAAAATTTGGACACCGCCATAATTGTTAGCAACAACGCCCGTTGAATATCTTTCGTTTCCTTCTTTGTCTTGCCACTTGTCTGTCTTCAAAGATCCCTCTATATAAACCAAGGTTCCTTTTTTTACATATGGTTGAACATATTTTTCTGCGGTTGAGCCAAACACGGTTACCTTTGTCCACTCTGTTCTTTCTTGCGTTTCGCCGTCTTTGCTTTTCCACGACTCGTTTGTGGCAACGCTAAAACTGGCTACAGCCGCACCGTCTCCGGTAAACCTTATTTCAGGATCTTGTCCAAGCCTGCCTATTAGTGTTACTTTGTTTACTGTTCCCTTTGCCATTTTTTTTCCTTTAACTAAGATTTAGTTCGTTATAAATAATATCTACTCTTCTTTTAAATTTATCGTCATTTTTTAATAGTTCTGAGACCTTTTTATGTGCGTGCATAATTGTTGTATGGTCTCTTCCCCCTAGGTGTACCCCTATTTCGCTCAAAGGCATGTCTAAAACCTCTCTCGCCAAATATGCTGCAACTTGTCTTGCCTCTGCAATGTTTTTTCTTCTAGATTGGCCCACCATTTCTTCTTGGGAAACAGAAAAAATGCTACAAACTCCGCTGACAACATCTTGCATATTAACCTGTCCGTACCCCTGGTCTCCGAGCCTTTCCCTTATTATAGACTCTACAAGCGCTTCATTAATTTTGTCTCCAGAAAGAGTGGCGTGTGCAAATATTTTTGTTACACAGCTTTCTAGGTCTCTTATATTTGTCCTAACGTGTGATGCTATCTTTTCAAGGTGGCTTCCTTCAATTTTCATATTATTTTGTTTGGCTTTTGTTGAGAGTATGGCAACCCTTGTTTCAAAGTCTGGTGGTTGAATGTCTGCATGAAGCCCAGACTCAAACCTAGACAGCAACCTGTCTTGAAGTCCTACCATTTCTCCAGGATATCTGTCAGCTGTCATCACAATCTGTTTTCCGTTTGTGTAGAGCTCGTTAAATGTGTGAAAAAATTGTTCTTGGGTCTGCTCTTTTCCTTGAAAAAACTGTATGTCGTCAATTAATAAAACATCGGCGTTTCTATAAACCTTAGAAAAGTCCAACGTTTTGTTTTCTTGGATGCTTGCAATAAAGTCGTTTGTAAATTTTTCTGATGAGGCGAGCACCACGTTTATTTCCTTTTTTGATCCAATTAATTCGTTTGCAATTGAATGTAAAAGGTGTGTCTTTCCAAGCCCTACTCCGCCATAAATTATAAGCGGGTTAAAGTCTGCTGTTCCCGGAGCGCTTGCAACCTTGTGTGCTGCGTTCTTTGCAAAAATGTTGTTTGGTCCCTCGATAAATGAAGAAAAAATATTTGAGGGGTTTATGTTATTTCTTTTGCCCGCATTGCTCTGTTTGGTTGTTTCTTCTTTATCAAGCTCAACAGAAGAGATGTTTTGTTCTGATTGGGGGGCTATAGAAACCTTTAGCTGTAATGCGCCATCAACCTCTTTTAAAGAAGATAATATGATGTCCTGATAGTTGTTAATAATCCAGTCATATGCAAACTGGTTTGGTGCTTCAACAATAAAAATGTCGTTTGTTATTCCAACAGGAGACAGTGTTTCAATCCACGCTTCGTAGGCGTGTGCAGGCAGGCTGCTTTTAAGATCCTCGTCTGTTTTTTTCCAAATTTTTTTGTAATCCATTAGTTATCCACAGGTTATTAACATATTTTTATTTGTGTATTAATTACTTTACGTTCTTTTTGTTTTGATGCATAGAACTTTTTGGGTTTTTTGAAATCTTTTATTTGTTTTACAAATAGTTTTATTAAACTATATTTCGGCAATATACTATTATGAAAAGAACTTATCAGCCCAGTAACAGAAAAAGGAAAAATAAGCACGGTTTTATGAAAAGAAAATCGACCGTTGGCGGCAAGAAGGTTTTGTCTTCTCGTATGAAAAAAGGTCGTAAACGTCTTACCGTTTCTTCATAAAATGGATCGTAAAACTCTCACTGGTTTCATTCTAATCGGTGCAATTTTATTATTGTGGCCAAGCTATCTTGAATTAATTTCTCCGTCAGAAAAGAGCGATAAAGATGTTGTTTCGCCTGACACTTCTTTAGTAGAAAAATATTCAGAGCCCACTCTCAAAAAACCCGTTGAAGCGGTTTTAGAAAGCTCTGCTGTTGAAGAACAAACATTTTCTGTTAAAGGTAAAAACTATCTTGCTGAGATAAGCAATATCGGTGGGGGTTCAATTGTTTCTTATAGTCTTACAAAACACCTTAAAAAATCAGAAGATGCCCTAAACATGATTGATGCCTACAACTCTAATAATTTGGTTGTAAGCTTTGTAAATCAGTCCGGCGAAATCGTTTCCTTAAACAAAAACTGGAGGTTGGTTTCTGGGGGCTCGGTTGATCTTTCTGAAGCAAACCCAGAAGCATCTTTTTTGTTTACCACTGAACACCTTGGTAGATCGGTTACAAAAGAGCTGGTTTTTAGCTTTGACTCTTATGAAATAGATATTTCAACCTCTTTAAGAAACCTTAAGGATATTTCTTTAGACGAAAAATATACCCTATCCTGGGTTGGCGGCCTACCAGAACACGAAGGGACTCAAGATGCAATGTTTATGGAGGGTCTAATAAGTCAGGCTGGTAGTATCGAGTCTTTTAGGGTTGGAGCTGCAGGCTTTTTTGGGTCATCAAACACCAACAATATTGATGCCGAAGAAAAAAGGTATGTTGGACAGGCAGACTTTGCTGGATATAGAACAAAATATTTTGGTCTCTTTTTTGTTCCTCAAAAATCAGATTTAATTGAAATAACAAAATATCCAACCCCCCTAAGGGCTGGGGTTAATGTTAACATTACTCAAGATATAAACCTTGAAAAAAACAAGTTTTATCTCGGGCCTCTTGACTATTCTAGCGTTGAAAATCTCGGCGTTGGTCTCGAAGAAAAAATTTTAGGTTGGCAATGGCTTTCTTCTGTCTCTTGGCTTGTTTACAGCATTATGATAATTCTGTATGGGTTTATACCTAATTATGGTGTTGTGGTTGTACTTTTTGCGGTTTTAATCAAGCTTATTACATACCCTTTAATGGCAAAACAACTTAGGTCCTCGAAGAAAATGCAAGAAATATCTCCTTTGATGAATCAAATTAAAATAAAATACAAAAACAACCCAACACTACAACAACAAAAAATGGCGGCGCTTTTTCAGGAAATCAAAATAAATCCCCTGGCTGGCTGTTTACCCCTTTTAATTCAAATGCCAGTTTTAATGTCAGTCTTTATGGTTTTTAGAAACATTAGTTTTGGAGGAATACCAATTAATATATTGCCCTTTTTAATGGCTGGCTCTATGTATTATACAATGAAGCTAAGTTCAGCTTCTCAGCCTGCTGGAGGAGACCCCGCACAAGAAGCAACTCAACAAATGATGAAATATATGTTTCCTGGCATGATGTTCTTTTTGTTTTATTCCTTCCCATCAGGACTAAATCTATACTATTTATGTTTTAATGTGATGCAAATAGCACAGCAAAAAATAATAAATAACGAAAAAACAGAAACCGTAAGGAAATAATCTTGGCTATTGTTGCCTGTTCAACACCTCCCGGCGTTAGTGGTATTGCCGTTGTTAGAATTTCAGGAGAAGATGCAATAAAGAATGTTTCTACCTTTGTTAAAGACAGCCCCCTTAATAAAACGCACCCTGTTTCGAAAGTTTGTTTTCTCGTCGACAAAGACGGTGAAGTCTTTGATGAGGCTATAGTTACAAGCTATATTAGCCCAAACTCATATACCGGAGAAAATATGGTGGAGATATCGTGCCACGGAAACCCTAAAATCATTTCAAAAATAATTGATCTTTCTGTTGATGCTGGTTCGAGATTAGCAGAAGCCGGTGAGTTTACAAAAAATGCTTTTTTAAATGGAAAGCTTGACCTTTCTGAGGCTGAGGCTGTTGCGTCAGTAATTCACTCTTTGTCTTTAGCGGGAGTTAAGGCTGGAATTAAAAACCTTAGGGGCGGATTATCAAAAGAAATATACTCTATTAAGTCTTCTCTAATATCTGTTGTTGCAAACCTTGAATTTAATCTCGACATATCAGAGGAAGACCTACAGCCAAACCTTTTAAAAAACTCAGAAAAAACGATTTTGGAGACAATCAAAAAGCTAGATGCCTGTATAACCTCTTTTAAAGAAACAAAAATGTTTCAATCTGGTGCATCCGTTGTGATC
>LUMI01000384.1_pt1 | contig 11997 bp, 16 predicted proteins | sample 729681 | NCBI WGS metagenome assembly LUMI01 (sample SAMN03860267, study PRJNA289734) | marine metagenome | biome: seawater column; feature: ocean; material: water; isolation source: Red Sea water column Station 34 - depth 10m | place: Saudi Arabia: Red Sea | collected 2011-10-15 | depth 10 m
CTTTAAAATGATGAAAAAAGGTGGATCTGCTAAAAAGAAAAAGTCCACAAAGAAAAAAGGTGCAACACCTAAAAATAAAGCTTTGTATGCAAGAGTAAAAGCCGAAGCAAAAAGAAAATTTAAAGTATACCCATCAGCATATGCAAATGCGTGGTTAGTGCGTACATATAAGAAAAGGGGTGGAACTTACGCATAATGGCTAAACCCAAAGGTGGACTAACAAAATGGTTCAAAGAAGATTGGCGAGATGTTAAAACTGGTAAGAAGTGTGGTAGATCTGGTAAGGAAAAGAAATCTAGACCGTATCCTGCGTGTCGCCCTAAATCTGTAGCGAAAAGGATAAGCAAAGCAGAAGCACGTAAGAAGACAGGACCTAAAGCTGTAAAATGGTCTGTAACTGCTTCTGGAAGAAAACGCAAAAAAACAAGGAGAAAAGCGTAGTGTGGATTCCAGTAATTACAATTTTATGGGCATTAGGAGATAATGCAACATGGGTAAACTTTCCAATGGTTAATTTTCCATTTACTTCATCGGATAATTGTTATGAGTACGTAGCAAAGGTAAGATCTAATATAACACAAGATCAAAGCTGCAGCAGAAGCAGAGATTATGAAGACTGCGGCAACCCACGATTCAAAGTGGGAAATAATAATGGCACAGGGTACTCAAAACTCGTGGAAAGATGAAGTGATCACAATCGTAGTGTTGATTCCAACAATTTTGGTCTTCATTCCCGGTATGGAAGATGTAGTTAAAAATGGATTTCAACGACTTAATGAATTACCAGAGTGGTATACGTATCTTTTATTCTTGACAGTTTCTGCTGGATTAGGAATAAAAGGAATAGATAAATTTAAAAATATGAGGAGTAAATAATGGCTGGAATGAAGAAGACTAAAAAAATGGCTAAAGGTGGTATTAGTGCTGGCATAGCTAAATTTAAAGGCAAGAACGGTGCTAAAAAAATGCGTGGTGGTGGTGCTGTAGCTACAAAGAAAATGCGTGGCGGCGGCATGGGCATGAAGAAAAAGATGCGCGGCGGCGGAATGAAAAAGAAGTAATAAATGCCTGACTTATCAAAGTCCAAATTTACTACGGAAAATAAAACAGTCACTAGCACTTCTGCAGGTGCTAGTGCTGACGTAGTATATACGGTCCCCGATAATCATAGTGCTATAGTGCGATTCTTACATTTAAGCAACGGAACTGCTAGCACTAAAAAAGCGCATATTCAAATATACCATAATGATACAACCAGTTATTTTACAGTTGTCAATGGCTTATCTATGACGGCAAATACGACTCATAACGTGGTATCGGGTAATTTTATTACACTGCATCAAAAAGATAAAATAGTAGCATTTATAGAAAGCAGTATGACTCTTGATGTTACAATATCTGTTGAAGAATATTTTGACCCAGCGAGGGCATAAAGATGGCCAAAAAGAAAAAATCAAAATCTAAAAAACCCACTCCAACCAAACCAGCTCTTTGGAGTAAGGCAAAAGCTGAAGCCAAGCGTAAGTTCAAAGTTTACCCATCTGCATACGCTAATGCGTTTGCGGCAAAACGTTATAAAGCTATGGGCGGCGGATGGAAATCCTAACCAAGGTCGCCATGTTCTGCATCATACTAACCCCCGAAGAAACAAGGTGGGACATGGATGCAAAAATAATAAGTATGCATGACGCAATATCTACGTGTCATGTTGCATTAACCACTCACGGGTTTGATAACCCCAATGATAAATGTTTTTGTGTCCACGTAGATGGATAAACGCATGAGGAAACGAGATGATTGCCGAAACGCTGGCTGGTATTGCGCTTGTAAAAAGTGCAGTAGACGGTATTAAATCGACTATAAACACCGCCAATGATATCGGTGACATTGCTAAATATGTAGATAATCTGCTTGAGGGCGAAAAGCAGGTACAACAGCAAAGGTCTAAAAAATCTGGCAGAAGTATAAGTGACCAATTTGGTATTGAATCAGTAGCACAAGAGGTCATAGATGCTAGATTAGCGCAAGAAAAAGTTCAGGAGATGAGAACTTTAATCGACCTGCGGTTTGGTCCAGGCACATGGCAAAGCATCATAGACGAACGGGCCCGAAGAATTCAAGAAGCAAAGGCCGCAGCGGCAAAAGCCAGAAAAGAAGCGTTACGGCAAAGAGAAGAGTTTATAGAAAACGTTAAAATTGCCCTTACAATTGGTATCATATCACTATTAGGTTTTGGATTTATTATGTTTGCAATGGTATCTATGGCCGCAGTTGTAGGGATATAAAGGTGAAACGGGATGAGTTATCAAGGGGGACTGCGTAAGTGGTTCAAAGAAGACTGGCGGGACGTAGCCACAGGAAAAAAGTGTGGGCGTAAATCAGCCAGTAAATCTAAGAGAAAGTATCCAGCGTGTCGCCCGGCGGCGGCAGCGGCCAAAATGTCTAAAGGACAGAAAGCTGCAGCCGTGCGCAAGAAAAGAAAAGCCGGAAATCCCGGAGGTAAGCCAACTTCGATCAGATGGTCCGTTTCACCCTCTGGACGGAAACAGTCGCCCAAACGGAAAAAGTCAAAAGCATGACCAGTAAACGTAATTATAGAAAAGAATACGATAGCTACCATGCTCGGCCCAAGCAGAAAAAGCGTAGAGCTTCACGCAATGCTGCACGCGCCATCATGGCGAAAAAGGGCAAGGTTACTAAGGGTGATGGCAAAGATGTACATCACACTAGCGGCAACCCGATGAACAATAAAAAATTATCTGTAAAGTCTAGGACTCGTAATAGGTCATTCGCAAGAACTAAAACAGGTAGAAAGAAGAATCCTCGTGCCTAAACAACTGACAGAATTACAAAATAAATTTTTAGACGCTCTGTTTACTGAGGCAAAAGGTAATTACAGTAAAGCGATGCGTATTGCTGGATACTCGGAAACGACTAACCCATACGCAATTATGCAAGCATTGCGCACTGAAATTATAGAACGTGCGGAGCTTGAGATGGCTGCTAACGCACCTAAAGCTGTATTATCCATGGTAGGAGTTATTGATGACCCTACTGCTATTGGTAACAGAGAAAAATTATCTGCATCCCAACAAATACTTGACAGAGTTGGACTTTCTAAGGTAGAGAAGTTGAATGTGTCGGCAGAAAAGCCGATGGGTTTATTTATATTACCAGCAAAGAACGATGACGATAGCACAGAGACTGAATCCAACGAATAGGTATGACAGAGCTAATGGTCCTAGAGTTCCGTGGGGATATAAACGTTCAGAATTTGACCCACAGTTACTAGAGCCAATTGATGAACAATTAGAAGCCTTAGAGCTAGGTATAAGATATTTGAAGATGTCTTCATACCCAGAAGTTGCTAGATGGCTTACGGACTACACAGGAAGACGGATAACTTCTATGGGCCTGTGGAAACGTGTAAAGCGTGATGCATCGGATAGACGACGGCATGTTGAACAAAAACGCCGTGCTGCCCAGACCGCGGCCCAAGGCAACATCCAAACCCAAGACCAAAGAGCAACGGGAACAGGAGAAACTGAAGCGAGCTAAACGTTCTGCGCGTACACAGCTTAACATGGCGCAGAAAAAATTAGCTAAGCTAACCAAACAAGAAGAAGCTCAACAAGAAACCGAGGTTCAACTTATAGGTAGTAGCGCTTATCAGCCCGTCGAGGAACAACAAGATGAGATTCTGTTTGAACCTAATGCCGGTCCTCAGACAGATTTCTTAGCATCATCAGAACGAGAAGTGTTATATGGTGGTGCGGCTGGCGGAGGCAAATCTTACGCACTTATTATAGACCCGTTAAGATACTGTCAAAACTCTAATTTCAACGCGCTCATCTTGCGTAGAACTAATGATGAATTGCGCGAACTAATACACAAAAGTCAGGAGATGTATCCTAAAGCATACCCTGGCGCAAAATGGATGGAGAAGAAGAGCCAATGGACTTTCCCATCCGGTGCTAGAATCTGGATGACATATCTAGAGCAGGACAAGGATGTTCTGCGTTACCAAGGTCAGGCGTTTACTTATATTGGCATAGACGAACTGACGCAGTATTCGACACCATATGCTTGGGATTATTTACGTTCACGTCTCAGAACGGCTGACTCGTCGCTACCCGTCTTCATGCGAGCGACAACCAACCCCGGTGGTCCGGGGCATGCGTGGGTTAAGAAGATGTTCATTGACCCTGCACCGCACAATAAGCCGTTTTGGGCGACTGATGTTACTACGGGCGAAACATTGGTTTATCCTGAACGCCACAGTAAGGCGGGGCAACCTCTTTTCAGACGGCGGTTTATCCCAGCTAAACTGTTGGATAATCCATATCTTTATGAGCAAGGCGACTATGAAGCTATGTTGCTCTCGTTGCCCGAAGTACAGCGTAAGCAACTCCTAGAGGGTTCATGGGATATTGCTGAAGGTGCGGCGTTTTCAGAGTTCAGTAGATTACATCATGTTACAGAACCTTATGCTATCCCAAATTCATGGCGCAAGTTTAGGGCTTGCGACTACGGTTACTCCTCTGCTACCGGCGTTCTTTGGTTTGCTGTAGACCCTACCGATGAAACGCTAATAGTCTACCGAGAGCTGTATGTGAGTAAAGTAACTGCAAAAGAACTAGCATACATGGTGTTAGCAGCAGAAGACGGCGAATCAATTCACTATGGTGTGCTTGACTCGTCTCTATGGCACAAGCGAGGAGATACAGGCCCAAGCTTAGCTGAACAAATGATTGTCGAGGGATGTCGATGGCGCCCGTCTGACCGTAGCCGTGGTAGTCGTGTAGCGGGTAAAAACGAAGTACATAGACGGTTAATGATAAACGATGAGACTGGCCGAGCTGGCATGGAAATATTTAGTAATTGTACTAATTTAATAGCACAGTTACCAACATTGCCATTAGATAAGAATAACCCTGAAGATGTCAACACTAAAGCTGAAGACCACCTATATGATGCTTTGCGATATGGTATTATGTCGCGTCCTCAATCACGGTCTATCTTTGATTACCCAAGTCAAATACCAACACAAAGATGGCAACCCGCTGATTCAAGTTTTGGATATTAGATATGCCAGCAATCTTAGATAGATTGGTATCGCAATTAAAAGCAAAAGGTATGTCTGAAAAAGCTGCGTTTGCCATTGCCACTAAGCAGTTACAAAAGTCTGGAAGTTTAAAGAAAGGCACCAGTAAAGCTACTCCTAAAGGTAAACGCCGAGGTAAAATGTCACCAGCTCAACGAGCTATTGACCGCGCCTCAAAAAAATCAGGTAAACCAAAATCCGCATACAAGTATAATGCCAAAACTAATACGGCAGTATTAAAAAAGTAAGGACACATTATGGCTGAAGAAGAACACGTAGAAGCTCTTATCTTTGAACCTAAATCTGGTTCAGAAGAACTCGCTGAATACATCCGTGCAAAATTTAACACAGTAGAAGATAGCCGACAAGATGAAGAAGAGCGTTGGCTGGATTCGTATCGTCAATACCGTGGTTTGTATGGGCCTGAAACTCAGTTCACCTCTACTGAAAAATCTCAGGTGTTTATTAAAATTACCAAAACTAAAGTTCTTGCTGCATATGGTCAAATTATTGACGTATTGTTTGCTGGTCAGCGTTTTCCATTGGGAGTAGACCCTACGCGCATTCCAGAAGGAGTTGCTGAAGCTGTACACTTTGACCCAAAAGACCCTGAAAATTCTATGGAAGAACTTAAGGATAAGTATGGGTTTACTGGCGATGGTAATGATTTGCCGCCCGGTGCTACTAGTAATGACCTAGAAGATTTAAATTTAGGCGTATTCACTGATGAACTTGGACAAATCAGCGAGGATGTACGAGAAGGATTCGGTAAAACTCCTACGGCGCAAACATACAATCCTGCGCTTGAAGCTGCAAAGCGTATGGAAAAGAAAATACTAGACCAACTTGAAGAGTCAAGTGCGTCAAAACACTTACGTCTTACTGCATTTGAAATGGCATTGTTCGGAACCGGTATATTGAAAGGGCCATTTGCTATTGATAAAGAATACGCTAATTGGGATGAAGAAGGTAATTACGACCCCTCATTTAAAACAATTCCTCGTGTAGAAAACGTTTCCATTTGGAATTTTTACCCAGATTCTGACGCTAAGAATATGGATGAGTGCGAGTACATTATACAACGTCATCGCATGAGTCATTCCGACTTACGAGGTTTAAAAAAGCGTCCTTACTTTAGACATGAAGAAATTGATAAATGTATTGAGATGGGAACTAACTATGTTCGTAAGTGGTGGGAGACTGACATTGAAGACTACCGAAACAGTTACGACATAGACAGATTTGAGATTTTAGAATTTTGGGGTAACATTGATAAAGACTCTGCAGAAGAAGCAGGTTTAGAAGTCCCTGCTGATTTAAAAGATGTTGATACTATTCAAGTCAACTGCTGGATATGTCATGATAAAATACTACGACTGGTGATAAATCCATTTACTCCACAGCGTATTCCATACTTTGCCGCGCCATATGAGTTAAACCCATACTCATTCTTTGGTATCGGCCTAGCAGAAAATATGACTGATACTCAACAGCTGATGAACGGCTTTATGCGTATGGCTGTTGATAACGCCGTTTTGTCTGGTAATTTAATTCTTGAGATTGACGAAACCAATCTTGTACCGGGGCAAGACCTAGAAGTATATCCGGGCAAGGTGTTCCGTAGACAGGGCGGCGCACCGGGGCAAGCGTTGTTTGGCACCAAATATCCAAACGTCAGCTCTGAGAACATGATGATGTTTGATAAAGCTCGGATGTTGGCTGATGACGCTACCGGCATTCCGTCTTATTCACATGGTCAAACAGGCGTCCAAGGCACTGGCCGTACAGCCGCTGGCATTTCTATGTTGATGGGTGCAGCGCAACTTAGCGTCAAAGGCGTTGTCAAGAATATTGATGACTATTTGTTACAGCCTTTGGGTGAGGCGTTCTATGCATTCAATATGCAGTTTGACTTTGACCCTAAGATAAAAGGCGACTTAGAAGTCAAAGCACGTGGTACAGAAAGTCTGATGAAAAATGAAGTGCGGTCACAGCGCCTTCTACAACTGCTTAACATTGCAGGTAATCCGAACCTTGCATCATTCGTAAAGTTTTCTGTCGTGCTCAAAGAGCTGGCACAGTCTATGGACTTAGATGCTGAGAAGTTTATCAACGATGAACGCGAAGCATTCCGCCAAGCTCAAATCATCCGTGAGGCAGGCGGTATGCAACCACAACAACAACAAGCGCAGGGCATGAGTCCAATGGATATGTCTGGCGGAGGTGGCGGCAACATCGGCGTAGGCGGTGCGGCTGTACCGGGTGAGCAAGGCTTTAGTGCCGCAGGACAACAACCAGAACAACAACAGGGGGATGCGCAATCGCAGTTAGCTAGTATACTAGGAGGTCTACAGTGACACCAGAAGTAGCTAAAAAACTACTACCCCTTGTAAATACAAAGAAAAATACTGACGCTTTAGAAATATATATGGAAGAGCGTATCAAAGACTCTCAAAAGATTCTAGAGCAGTCCACAGACATAGTTACCATTCACATGGCGCAAGGAGCCATACGTGAATTACGCAGACTGGCCAGCTTGCGTAGCGAAGTAATATCTAAGGCAGAACAAAATGGCTAATGAAGTTAGACCTATGATGATTGGAGACCGAATGACTCGGCAACAAGCCGTTGCTAGAGGAAAGGGGGAAATAAAAGATTATCAAGATGCTGGTAAGTCAACATTAGAGATGTTGCCAATGTTTATGACTGGCACAGCAGATGCTGTAAATGATGCGTTGCGTATATCTCGTTCGACTGCAAACAAATTTGATTATGTGGATGATGACCGAACAGAGGATACGTTACGTCATATTTTGTTAGGTGGGTTAGCTGAAGTAGGCGACGAAGATAATATTTTTGGAGCTAAGAATTTTTTAGGCACAGGCATAGGTTCAAAAATAGCATCTAAACTTATTGATGTTACTGAAATAGCTGGGGACGCTGAAAATAAAATAGACCTCAATAATAACGCTTTTGGTAGGGCATTACGTAAAGCTTATCCAAACAGAGAAGAATTTATACAAAAGGCAATTGATATAAGTAGAACTATGTACGCTGGTGGTACACCAGAAAGCATTGATGATTTGTCACCTATGTTAAGTTACGGTGCTACCACACCACCAGAACAAGCCGAAGGGGGAATAATGATGGCTCAACAAGGACAAGCAGTGTTGCCAGTAACAGAGGCAACTTCAGCACCGCAAGGCGGCGGACCAAAAGCCGCGAACCCTGCGGCAAAACCAACATTGGCGCCTCCTCCAACGAAAGCCCCAAGACCGGGTTCTCAAGACCCAAGAGATAAAGCTGTGCAGGAAGTTGCGCAAGAAATGCAAGCAGATAAAGCCTCTGCGCCGACACCAGCACCGCAACCTGTGCAACAACCTATGCAACCAGTTGGGGGTCTGGCAGCACCTCAGCAATTACCTGCTGTGCCAATGATGGCAAAGGGCGGAACTACTGATGAGAAGTCCGAAGGTCTTGCCGTAATGATTGGTCTTGGAGCGCCGACCCCCTCTTATGAAAAAGCTGCCGAAGGTAATCCTCCACCGGGGGCGACTAAAGAAGAGGTAGCCGATGACCAGCTCGTATTGCTCAGCGAAGGCGAACTTGTTGTGCCTGCTAACGTTGTCCGTTACCATGGTCTTGGCACATATGAAGGCATGCGTCGTGAAGCTCTCATGGGATTACAAGATATGGAGCAAAGCGGTCAGATTGAATATGTCAGTGGTGGCAAAGAAAAAGCTGACAAAATTGACGATAATGGCGGCATTGTTAAAGCACAAGCTGGTACGTATCTTGCCCCACCTTTTGACCAATCTATTAATACCTTTAACCCACAAATCGGGTTGAATTATTCGGTACCGGCTACCTACCGTCCTACTACTTTGGCTGCCCCTGTAGCCGCATCTTCACAATTTGTAAAGACTCCGGGGCAACAGACTATTCCTCAAGCCCCTTCTGCGTTGGGAATGACTGGGAACGTCAGAGCTTTAAATACAACCAATCCTCTACTTCTCCCATATACACCGGTAATTCCCTCTTCGGTTACAGGAGTATACGCGCCCAACGTAGGACAATACAAAACAGCTATGGATAGCGGTACTACTCCAACAACACCTGAAACACCGACTGTGCCTACTCCCACCACTCCTACACCACCACCACGTGATGAAGGTGGAGGGGATGGTAGAGAAACTCCAGAGGCTATGGCAGCACAAGCAGAAAGAGATGAACGAATACAAGACCGAAAAGACGCCGCTGCGCAGTTAGGTTATACAAACCAAGTCGGTGTTCTTGAAGGTTTTGCGAGTGCTTTAGGTTATGGAACCCCAGAGATTGGTACGGTTATGGCCGATGGCACAATTGCTGACGGTTACGGAAATACTTTTGACCCTATCACGGGTAATCAAGTTGGTTTTAAAGGCGGTATTGTAGGGAATGTCCTAGGTAATCTAGGGATAATGTCGCCGGAAATGCCAGAAGGTATGGCTGCAAATATACCTGCAGCAAGTTACGCAGGATTACGCTCTCTTGCAGGAGAGCAGAGTATGGCGGATGTACTAGCTGAAGTGGGAACGCCTCCTTCAAGAATTGCAGAACTCTTGCCATCAGCCCCGCAACCCGGTCTAATGTCTCCTACAGTTGATGAGCTATCTACTCAAACACCGATGGATAGCGCTTTAGCTGCACCAACCGTAACGGCACCAACAGTATCAACAGACCCTGCTATGGGAGTTCAAGAAGTGAGCAGAAAAGGAATAGGATATGCGCCTACAGGAGCAGTAATTGAAGAGGTTGCCTACGATGATGGAACAGTGTCTCAAGTGTACGGGGGTACAAATCTAGGAGTCTTAGAGGCTGAACAGATTGGGGCAGGAAGAGCACCACGCGGCGCCTTTAGCCCTGACAATCCATCTGGAATGAGCGTAGGCCCTGGGTCGTTTGCTACTGCGCCGTCTACATCTATGGACAGCGAGTCTTTAGCCGAAGCGGCACAAGCTAGACGTGATAGCTATAACTCAAGAGTAAACGATAGGATTGCCGAAATAGAAGCTACAGGAAAAAGTTCAAGTTATGCCGCAAATAAAGCTAAAGCAGATATAGAAGCGCAAGAACAGACAGGTAATCCTAATGCTCAAGCAGTTACAAGCACAGACGGAAAAGCAGTTAGAGATAGCAACGGAAATGTCGTTACGTCAGGTAATCCGGGGGGCAGTAACAAAGGAGGCAGTAAATCAAACCAAGGACCATCTTTTGATGACTCTTCTTTAGGAAAAGACAGCGGAGGCACCGGTAAGGGCGGTTGCGTAATTGCAACGCATGCCGTGGCTAACGGAGGATTTTCCTCGGATGTTAAACGCGAAGCTGTACGTTGGTGTGTTAAGAATCTACACCATAAATGGTATGGTGAGGCAATTCGTCGCGGCTACCGTTATCATGGTAATAAAGCTATCGAAGCTGGTCGTGCCCATAATCACTACGAAGAATTTAAGGATTATGTAGATTTTGCTACAGGCAAAAAGCGTAACTTCAAGAATCTTGGTACCTTCGTTTATAGAACTGCTCAGTTCTTTATTACTGGACTTTTCGTGTAAACTGTAGTATCATTATCCCACAGTTTTTATAAACTGTAGACTGGCTACCCATCACCCCATTTGGCTACTGGTGGCCCCAATAAGGAGAAGACTATGGCTGAAGCTATGGCTGTCAAGCAAGACATTAAAACAACCCCAATTAAATACAAGAAAGACCGTTCCGCTGAAGAAGCAGAACTGCAGCGCCTAGAAGAAGAACGCGCTAACTTGCTCCAAGAGCAGGTTGAAGAAGAGCAAGACCAGAAAGAAACCGAAAGTCTTGCCCCCGAAGAGAAAACATTTAAGAAGCGGTATGGCGACCTACGACGCCACGCTCAGCAGAAAGAAGAAACTCTTAAAGAGCAGGTTCGTAAGCTGGAAGAACAACTATCCACCGCGACCAAAGAAGCTATTAAGCTTCCTAAGACAGACGAGGAAATTGCAGACTGGTCAGAAAAATATCCAGATGTTGCAAAAATCGTAGAAACTATTGCTACTAAGAAAGCTCAAGAACTTGATTCCTCTATTGAAAAACGCCTTGAACTTATTGCAGAACGTGAAGCAGATGCTAACCGTAAGCGTGCTGAAGCAGAACTTATGCAATTGCATCCAGACTTTGACGAAATTCGTAACGACGAAGATTTCCACTCTTGGGTGGCAGAACAACCTAACTGGGTTCAAAAAGCGTTGTACGAAAACGAAGACGATGCTCGTGCGGCTGGGCGTGCGATTGATTTATATAAAGTTGACCGTGATATTGCGGCTAAAAAAAGCAATCCTAAAAAAACTGATAAGGATGCTGCTAAAGCTGTGGAAACTCGGGGACAAAGCTCTGTTGCAGACACAAAAGAATCTCAATCAAATCAATTGAGAGAATCAGATGTAGCAAAGATGCGTCCCGCTGAATATGAAAAAAATGAAGAAGCTATTGCCGAAGCAATACGTACCGGCAACTTCATATATGATGTTTCTGGTGGTGCTAGGTAGATTATACTTTACAAATCACCAAAAATATGGTACAAAATATATAAGAATATAATAGCGGCCCCTTCAGGCAACCCGCAAACATGTCCTACACAGACTACTAGACATTTTTTTGTTTTTGATTGTAGCCCTGAGTGTAGCAGGGCATACGATTTTCTTCCTCTCTAAACTACCCATGTGCTGTTTAGCCCTGCTCAACGCAGATACCTAGACTAATTGGCCTTTAAAGTGTTCAGAAAATCGGTGTTTTAAGCCTCATTAGGAGAGACACGATGGCTTTTAAAACTGCCGCTGGATACGGTAATCTACCGAATGGCAACTTTAGCCCGGTAATTT